>Ga0307513_10000068_pt1 | contig 140736 bp, 136 predicted proteins | sample 15_EM_MG_FD_202174 | JGI IMG/M metagenome (GOLD analysis project Ga0307513, IMG submission 202174) | Populus trichocarpa ectomycorrhiza microbial communities from riparian zone in the Pacific Northwest, United States - 15_EM | ecosystem: Host-associated > Plants > Roots > Unclassified...
TCTTTACTAGAGAAGTCAAAGTAGCATGAACATTAGTATAAATAGTAGGGCTCTCCCCGATGGTTGAGAACATCATCAAGCAACGGAGAAGAGACCTTAACAATATTATAAGTTATTACGATATTCTGCTATTACCTTATCGAACAATTCATCTTGAGCCTTCCTGACCTATATTCCGTTGTCTCGAATATCCTCGGCCTAGTTAGTCCGGAATCCTACCGAGTTGGCTACCCCGTAACACGCTCCAGGAATAGCCTTCCATTCGGAAGGCTTTCCAGATGGTTTTTTCACATGCTTGCACGCGGCAACCTGCAGCCACCTCACCGAGTGGTATTCTTTGATATGCTGCACTCATACTAGCTGTCGCTACTAGTCAGTACTGGGTAGGAGTGTCGAGGGAAAAGGATCTTCCCTTCAGCTGTTTTGGACTGAAGGGTGTCTGGCAGATGTCAAAGACAGTACTGAGAGTCGGTTTCTGCTTTTCAGCTTTTTCCTATAGGTCCAGTTCGCGGAAAACCGTGAAGTTTGAACAGCACAGCACTGTTTATAGGATACCCATTCCTGCTTTTCGGCTTCCATTATTCTCTATATTTGGGTACGTGATTTGTCATGATTGGCTTATATTGGAAATACTTACTGCTAATATCTTTTTTTTTCCACAGTTTGTTTGTGTTCACGATACTTGAAAGTGTTGATACTTCTTGCTAATATGTAGTGGCTAGGAACTATATTCACTTTTTGATTAAATATACCCCTTTTTGATTACTTTTATGCTAACTACATTCACTATTTACAGTGGTGATTTAGTGTCCTTGGCAAATGACGTTCAGCTCCCAGAACCCCCCTTATGTTAGGTCCGTTCATGGCAGGGACGTGTACTCGGGGGGTACCTTAAGTCGGGCGACACCCAAATGCGGCAGCTGAGATTTGGTGTAATGAGCAGGGATATGTCTAGTAGCTAGAACAAAAAAGGGTCAATATCCGTGCCAAGAGGGGGATTTTTGTATGGAGGAAAAAAGTCGGGTGACAGTAGTGTATTATGTCTATCTAGTATGGAGTCGCGTTGCCCTCAGCAGCAATAACGGCCCTCAACCGATCAGGCATACTACGAATCAATGAATTTAGACACTCCACTCCGATCTGCTCCCAAATGATCCTTACATGCTGCTGAAGAAGTGGAATATCGCCTATCCGCCCCCATGTTTCCCCCAATTCTGTTTCTATATCCATCCATAAGGCCTCTATTAAATTTTGATCAGGTGATTGGGCCGGCCATTGAATGGTATCCACCTCCTTCAACTCCCTATATATCCTGGCATGTTTTTTATGGCCAGGAGCTCCATCCTCTATTACCCGTGCCCATCCATACTCTTCACAGCACTTCTGCCAGAAAGGCACCAAATAGGGCTCCATGATGGTCTCAACATACACAGCCGAGTCCATTTTAGCCTTTCCTGGTATAAATACCAAGTCAGACTTTATAGCCCCACAAAACCCACCCCAAGCCATAGTAGAGTCTCTACCCTGCTGAAAGTTGTCATCGATGCAGTCAATGTGAAACTCTTCCTCTGGGAGGCGAATCACCCACGGTCGATGGCCGAATCCTGTTGTTGAAAAGGTCGATTCATCGGTCCATACCACTCGGCTCCATTCCTCATAGGTCCAGTCAAGTCTTTCTTGGCACCATGCAACGCGTTTTGGCTTATTGGCTGGCCGAATACTGAATTTTCGTCGTGGTATCCGTTTGTGATATCCCAGTCTCTCCATTACATTCTTAACCGTCCTTGGCGAACAGGCGTAACCCATCTCCATCACAATTGCATCCCAGGATAGACGCCGAGTAGAGGCATCCCGTGTCACGAAGGCGACAAGCCGGGCAATTTCAGGCTCATCAAAAATAGGAGGGCAGCCACTTCGGATCTGATTTGAGGATGTCCCGTGCTCCTTTGCACGTTTATAGATCTAACAACTTTTATTAGTATCAAATTGCCATAGAAAATTCTTACCACTTACCTTTTGACAAGTCCGACGATCAATATTAAGCTCTGCTCCTATGCGTGACCAGCTCCAGCCAACACTATCCCTTAGCGAGATAACCTTGATTCGGTCATCTCGCGTAGTCTCCAAATGCCTCTTACCGGTCGGTGGCGGTTCACGAGTTCCCTTTGTCTTCATTGTTTTTTTTTCTCTTTGAAGCCGGGGAGTGAGGTGTCGAGTGATTTTTGTGTCGCGTATATAGTAGTCACGTATAGTTGTTTATATGGTGGTGTACTGGTTTCCTTCATACAGTTCACCTCATATTTCTGCTTAGTTAATAATGTCTCAAAGGCTCAGACCTTTGTGCGACCGCGCCCGACTTACCCTTGTACCCGAGTACAGCCTCGTTCGCAAAGTTCTCGCGGATCAAGAGGTACCAGAGAAAAATATACATATCGGCAGTAACAAATGTACTGGTACAAGTGTCTGCTGAAAACCTGTTGTGCAAATTCTTGTACCGGTACATGGGTTGTCCCCAGACTTTTGCTAAGATACCTACCGATCAGCGAGAACTTTGCGAACGAGGCTGTACATAGCCGGGGTCACCTCCCACCTCTCTCTCTCTCTCTCAATCAATACAACAACAGTCGTTTCAACACCGAAATAGTTGGGCGAAACGAGTGACGGTCTGTGATATTGTTAAAAATGGCCGACGGCAGGATGATTATTACCGGCCCTGAAGGTCTAGGCTGAAGTAGAGCGAAGCTATTTTTGTATTGTACTGGACAAAACTTTTCGTCTGATGCCCTTTTTACACCAACAGTACCCACCTTCACCACCTTCTCTCATAGCACGATGTCTATGGTAATCCTTGAAAATTTGGCAGTGCATCAGTAAACCTATAGAAAACATGAGGGATATTACAGAATTCTTAAATATTACAAAGAAGTAGAGAAAAGGAAGTATCGGGAATTGGTTGCCATTTAATTTTTTGTATGGAGCCCCATACTAAAATCTACGTCACTTTCACACTAGTCAACACAATCATAAGAAATGGAAGCAGCTTTAACCCCTTGTACTTCTACATCTAGGGGCTTGAATGGATTGTCGTTCCCTAACTGATAGAAAGATTTGAAATGTTTTCATCCAGACAGGCTTGGGTACTATCAATTTGAAAATGCCCCATTTTCGCTAAATTTAGTGAAAAACCATGAGTCGGACGAAAAGCGTTGCCCTGGTACTGTAAGTAGTGCGCTAATCATATTATTGTTCGCCTTTGGGGTATAGTCTATTAGAGTGTCGTTAGTACGGTGATTTCTTTCAGAGTTTGTTCAACGGAGGCTTATTCTGCCCCCTCGGTTAGCTAGCGAATGATGGAAGACTGTTCATCACACTCGCTAGATTAGAGTAGCCGTCGAACGGTATTTAGTCTTAACGAATTTACCCCTGTGCTGTTGGACAGATGGAGTATACCGGTATTATTATGATACTTGTGGGTGTGTTCTATTATGGTTGTGGTAGTATACTGCAAGGTGACACTGCATTGCACTGTCTTATACAGTTGCGACAAGAAAGTAGCCGGGTATCATACTAGTAGAATTATTATTTTTACTACAGGCTTTTGGTAGGCATCTTGGGCTGTTGTAGACTCGTATTGGCTAGGGTGGGAGGTGGGTCAGGCTACAATGATGCTATTGCCATTGTAACCATACCACAATCTTGGTTTCCGCAGGTCTAATTCTGACACTCTCCGGTAACTTTCTTGTCGCGCTGTGCCTGGGAGCCTTGCTGGGTATCAAGAGACGCAGTGCCTAACTTCACTGAACCTCGTAAGTTACGAGGATGTGGGAAGAACTTCTCTGGTCTGAGTGGACATCACGAATCACGTAGGGATATGCTGCGATGGTATGCGTAAGCCTTTCGACTGATTTGTTGTAGAGCTTGATGTGCGGTACTGTACTCGAGTCCTTTCAGATATACCAGGTCAAGCGATTCCATCCCAGGCACTCTAAGGTGCTCGTTCATCAAAGCGAAGGATTTGTGGAATTTCTTGTTCCTAATGTGGTAAACACAGCCAGAGGGTTGGTGAAACTTGGGGGAGATTGATTGGATAGCCTGAATCTATCAGGTTCCACAAAGACCCCTCTTTTCTTCAGCTCCCAGCGATTCCATTTCAATCACCTCTATCAGCTTTCGAGCAGTGAAGATGTCTCAATATCGCTTTCATGGCAATACTAACTCCTTCAATAACACCAACTCCTTTAATAAAGTGTTGAACAATTGTACTGTTGCCGATGACCGACCTCAAATCTTGACCTGGCTATCACCACTAGAGCCCAGGCTACGGCACAAGGACATTCAAGAGAGAAGGGTCGAAAACGTGGGGGAATGGGTCTTAGAGACCGAGGAGTTCAGAAGTTGGCACGGTAGCAGTGGGGGAAGTGGATCCGATAGCGCAGTTTTGTTTTTCTATGGACATCCGGGGGTTGGCAAAACATTTATTAGGTAACAAGGGCGAATCGCGATGAGATGAATGGAAGAAGGGCAAGTGCTGACAAACTGTGATGCTAGCTCGTTAGTGATAGACAGCTTAGGCGATTGGGCTGGAGGTCAAGGAGTCACGGTTGCATGCTTTTACTTTGACTTCGCAGCTCAAAAGGAGCAGTCCCCAGCCAGTATGCTGGGCGCCGTGCTCAAACAGGTTGTGAATGGGCTAAGAGAGGTGCCCAAGGAGATAGCCCAAGCATACGAAGACCAGAAGGGGGTCATTGGTGGACGGGGACCGCGGCTTGCCAATATTGTGGAGATGCTGCAGAATACCGTTTCCATAAAGCGCACGTTCATATGTATCGATGCACTAGATGAATGTGCGGCGGGACATCGAGTCAAGATTCTTGATTCGCTTAACCAAATTCTACTAAAGTCTCCGGGCACTCGGATGATTGTGACAGGGAGACCGCACATCGAGGCTGAGGTCGAGAAGCGTCTTTCTGGAAGAGGAACGGCTTTACGCATCACTCCACGGAGACATGATATCATCAGTTATCTTCATAGCAAACTAAACGAAGACATAAGGCCAGACGCGATGGACAGCAGTTTGAAAGCAGACATCCTAGAGAAAATTCCCGAAGATGTTTCTGAGATGTAGGTAGAACTAACGACACCGGAGAAGCTACCTTAAGTTGACCACTGACAGATAGTCTACACATACAGATTCTTGCTAGTTTCGTTGAATATCGATGCGGTCCTACAGGGAACAACAATCAGTCGCAGGCGACAAAATCTCAATGCGATGACTGACGGTTTGGGGTTGGAGGGTGCTTATTCTGAGACGATAAATCGGATAAAGGAACAGGGAGAAGAGGGATCGAGACTCGGCATAGCCGCTTTGATGTGGATCTCTCACGCGGAGCGGCCCTTGAAGGTGGACGAACTATGCCATGCTCTAGGAGTCGAAATAGGATCGGCGGACCTCGACGGTGACAGCGTTCCTTCAATAGGGACAGTGCTAGCCTGTTGCCAGGGGCTCGTATCTGTAAACGAGAAGGCCTCCACGGTTCGGTTAATTCACTTTACCCTTCAGGAGTACCTCCGGGCTCATCCTAAGCTTTTTAATGGCGCTCACTCGACAATGGCAGAGACCTGCTTAAGTTTTCTGAGTTCCCACTGGGTCAAGGCTCTTTCGGCCAGTCCCTTTCCCGTGTGCCCACCCTTTCTAAAGTATTCTTCTCTATGTTGGGGAGTGCACGCAAAGAGAGATCTTTCAGATTGTGCGACACAGCTTGCGCTGAATCTGTTTAACGACTACAACAACCACATATCCACAGAAATCCTCTTGGATACTGCGATGCCACGTTTCTCCTATATTCGTACCTATGGGCCTTCCCTATTCAGCGGCCTACACTGTGCATCTTTCTTCGGGATTGTTGAGATAGTAGCTTTTCTGGTAGATATGGGAGGTTGTGACATCAACCAAACAGACTGTACGGGTAGTACGCCTCTCGCATGGGCTGCTAAGAATGGGCACGAGGGAGTGGTGAAAATACTACTCAGACGGGGCGATGTCAACCCCGACAATCCAGATCCATACGGGCGAACACCACTCTTGTGGGCTGCTGGGAGCAGCTGCGAGGGGGTGGCGGAAATACTACTCGGACGGGGCGATGTCAACCCCAACAATCCAGATCAAGACGGGCGAACACCTCTCGCGTGGGCTGCTTTGAATGGCTACGAGGGAGTGGTGAAAATACTACTCAGACGGGACGACATCAACCCTAACAACCCAGATAAGGACGGGCGAACACCGCTCGAGTGGGCTGCTATGAATGGGCACGAGGGAGTGGTGAAAATACTACTCGGACGGGGCGATGTCGACCCCAACAATATAGATCAATACGGGCGAACACCTCTCGCGTGGGCTGCTATGAATGGGCACGCGGGAGTGGTGAAAATACTACTCGGACGGGGCGATGTCAACCCCGACAATCCAGATAAATACGGGCTAACACCACTCTCGTGGGCTGCTAGTAAAGGGCGTGAAGAGGTGGCGGAAGTGCTACTCGAGCGGGGCGACGTCAACCCTGGCAATCAAACTTGGGGTGGACAAACACCGCTCGAGTGGGCTGCTGAGTGGGGGTATGAGAGAGTGCTGAAAGTGCTACTCGGGCGGAATGATGTCAACCCCGACAATCAAATTAAGGATGGCCAAACACCACTCGAGTGGGCTGCTAAGTGGGGACACGAGGAAGTGGTGAAAATACTACTCGCACGGGACGACGTCAACCCCGATAAACTAGATAAACACGGCCGAACACCACTCTTGTGGGCTGCTTTGAATGGCTGCGAGGGGGTGGCGGAAATACTACTCGGACGAGGAGACGTCAACCCCAACAACCCAGATGAGGACGGGCGAACACCGGTCTGGTGGGCTGCTAAGAATGGGTACGGGGGATTGATGGGGATACTGCTCAGACGTGACGACATCATCCCCGACAAACCATGTAGGTCCGGGGAAACACCGCTTCTGTGTGCTGCTGAGAACGGGCACGAAGGAGTGGTGAAGATACTACTCGGGCGGGGAGACGTCAGCCCAAACAAATCTAGTGAGTACGGCCAAACACCGCTCTGGTGTGCTGCTTTGAATGGGCATGAAGGAGTGGTGAACGTGCTGCTCGGGCGGGATGGTGTCAACCCCGACAAACTAGATAAGTACGGCCGGACGCCGCTCTTGTGTGCTGCTTCGAATGGGCACGCGGGAGTGGTGAAATTACTACTCAGGCGTGACGACGTCAGCCCCGACAAACCAAGTAGGTCCGGGGAAACACCGCTCTGGTGGGCTGCTAAGGGTGGACATGAGGGAGTGGTGAAAATGCTACTCAGGCGAGGCGGCGTTAGCCCCAATAAACCTAATAACTGCGGCCGAACACCGCTTTGGTGCGCTACTAATAACGGGCACGAGGGAGTGGTGGAAATACTACTCGAGCGGGGCGACGTCAACCCCTGCAAACCAGGTGCGTTTGGCCCAACGTCGCCCTGGTATGCTGTTAGCCGTAGCCATCCCCAAGTGACAGCGCTACTACGGCCCCCAGCATCTGCGGCTCCCAGCATCGTACAAAGCAGTGGAGGAATCATTCCCCCGCCCCCTCCGGCTCAGGATAACCTGTATCATTTCCCCAAGGACCGCAACAGCCCCATGAGGCGCCCACCTCCGTCACTAGTTACCTCCCCCTACCTCCCGCCCCCTGAAACCCAGTCTTCGGGTAATCGTGGTTTTTCCTTTGCTTCCTGAGTAAGCCCGCCACGGAAACTCTGCTTAAATCATTTTCTTCCTCCCCTCCGATGTACCGGTATTGACATGATGGCTGTTCTTATAATATTATTATCATTATCATTATTTAGTTCGTTATCGTGTGTCGTGGTACTTATGGAGCCTAAGGGCTAAAGTGGTAAATACAATAAATGGCCAGGGATCACTAGTTATTTTGCACTATACTAGAGAGTCTGTATGGCATCTAGGACTTGCCATCGCTTTCTTCTACATGAAAGGAGGCAGATCGATCCCCTTTTTTCTTGTTGGTATTTTTTCTGCTACCCCGCGATCGCAGGCCTTCTCATCCTAGGTATATGGGCCTAGACCCGGAATCTACCACATTGTAGTAGTACCGGTTTCGCTCTGCGGTCTTATTGAGGAACTTGAAGGTTGAGGTCTTCAATTTCCCAGTCTTCATATGGCAGGATCCATAGTTCCCCTTGCCCCACGTGATTGACAGTTCAGTGATGGCTCGTTGCGAGGCTGAAATTGAACTCCCAGGTTCTTTTCATTGCACAGGGATCGACTCGCCCTTGGAATGTCACCTACTGCACCAGATATTTATTTCGTGTGATGTCACTGTACAGGTAGAGGGAATATTTATCCTACTGACAGGTGGATTTGATCTTTTTTCCTCTCCCAAAACTAGGGGTAAGGGGACTACACTCTGAAGAATTAAATGCATTATAAGAGCAGATGCACCCTAAAAGAAGAGAAACTATGGAGATGGGCCACTAGTTGGCGAGGACGAAGGACCCTTTCTGTTGGAAGTAATCATCACAAAAGATATGCCAACCCCGAAAAAGAGTGGTTTAACGGTGAAGACACAACTTAGAAGGAGTCGCGAATCAGCAACTGAAACCCTAAAGCCATCAAGCACACATAATGAGTACATAACAGAGGAGTAATGACTATTCATGACCTATGAGAACCTCATTCAGAACATTGTGCCAGACTTCGAAGTCGGGTGGCATGAGTCATGTGAAGCAGCACGCCCGGGCTTGCTGCCGGGCGGCAGCTTCAATAAAAAGGCCGAATGATAACTCATGATGGTAATATTGCTGAAGCCAGGTGTTATCCTCGTGATTTCCAACTTAAAGGATGGCGATAAGAAACACAGAAAGGGGAAAAAAACGGGAAATTTGAGGGAGTAGATTTGATGGAGGTTTGAGAAAGTGGGAGTCGAGCTGGTAATTTCACTTTAAGTTAGAAAAAGGGGAAGGGAAATGGCTCAGGCAACAGGTGCTGCTGGCCGTTAACGTTTTATCCTTTCTATATATATGTGGCCGATCATGCACTGTCCGGGATAGCCTCCGGGAGAACTTGAGGGGGCGGGATGGGAGAGATCCTTCGGGTGGTTAGGAGGAAATTGGAAATGATATTGTGCCGAGGATTGATGCGGGTGATGAGGAATTTGGGGTTGCAAGACGGGATCGCCCGTGGTAGTGCCTGTTTTATCTTAAAGATTGCCGCGTTCTGGCCGCGTTCTCTGGGCTGGCTTCCTTACCACGAACCGCGCCGTGGCACTTCCCAGATGTACTGCGAGACAGGAGGGTTAAGTTGGCCTAACTCGGGATTGTAATGCCGTAGGTTGCACGTATGCCTGGATCGGCGGTTGCTCCTGTATTTAACGAATGAAATGATTGAAACCCTTTCCAGAGCCTCTGTCTAAGCATTGCTCAAACCGTCTGTGGTCCCGCGGAGCTCTTATTTTTCATCTCCCTATCGTTACCCGCGAATGTTTGGTTGATTTACAGGGCAAACAGAAAGAATTTTCAACTTATTGTTAGCTATAGGTCCATGCCGGAACGATGCTGCCCGTATTAACACTACCCTTGCATTTTAGGCAGATGCTTGTAGATTTTCGTCGCAATTTCTGACCTGAGGCTATAGTCTATCGTCCGCGGCTCCAGGGGTCGGACGGCTATCCAGTTGTGTCACCAGATGCCTTTCAACACGGCTCAAAATAGGCCCTGTAGAGAAGATGCTCGTGGCCAATGGGGATTATTTTTTAGTTCCCACTCGGTGTGGGATTTTTCGTTCACCTAGGGGGCTAGGAAATTGGTGGCATCGGTGTTCGGATTTGCTAGAGGTATTTAAATTATCGCTATTGTTACTGAGGTACTTGTTGGGGTTCTAACTCATATCTTCTGAGTGGGAGTGGTATCATAGTAGATGAGATATTGGAGGTTCATCAGATCCTATTTCAGCAAAGTTAGCGCTTGACTGGAGAAATTATGACATCCAGCCGGGCTCTGCTACAGTATGACCATACATACACAAAGCAACAAGGATGATATGCTTCCTCGTCATGCCCACAATTGAGCCCCAGACCACAACGATTGTCAATACTTGAATACTGCTGAACCCAGATATAATTAGCAAATTTTCATAATCTAAATCCGTGCATTTCAGTCTGCTCTTCGATGAGTGCGACAGTGCAAAAAATTAACTGATTTGAGCCCCGGCACCCCAATATCTCCTGGGAACAGAGTTTCATGTTCTAATGGTGCGTGTTAGGATAATTATTTATCGCGAGATCTGAGGACCCCCCGGAAAGTTGGTGTGATCATTGACCTATTGGAGAGGCAATAGCAATCCTCACCCTAAAAGCGGTGGTGCCTTATCTTTTCGTAAAAGCCAGATTCGCTCTAGGGGACCTGCCCAATTATCATACCTTTTCCCGTACGCCTTGTGTGTGGCGATTTAGTGGTCTTCGCAGCCTCTCTTTGGCCGAGTTACCATTAGCTCCAATCCGAATTTTACAAAATCCTAGGAATAGGATAAGAGGCGGACAGCCACAGTGCCTCATAATAATTGTATCCGCATGATACCAGTATGGCATGATCTTATTAAAATCTGCTTATCAAATTTTACATCCCAGCTATGACAGGCATCCAGGCACCAATAATAGCGGTAACTTCCGCTTAGGTTAGTCATGCAACAAACCCCACTAAACCCCACCAAACAAGCTTCCCAAATTTTTCCAACCACCGCCGCCTCCGAAACCCAATTCTCGACGTTCCTAGAAAGAAAATCCCCCGCCTAGTTTATAACGACCTTAGAAGCGCTCACGACCTTCAGGGCGAGTATGATAGCACCAGTTGATCAAAAGCAGGATTTATTCCAAGATATTGGCGCAACAGTCGAGAGCGTTGCGGGTGGTGCCACCGGGCAGGTCGAAAATGATGAAGACCAGACAAATATTGAGGAACCCCAAGTTGTTGACAATATTGGTACGTCAACCTAGCTCCCATTTTGCAATATACATGCAAGCGAGACTAATAGAGAGGGACTTCTTTCGTTAGAATCACTATGCATGAACTGCCACGAACAAGGCACGACCAGACTGCTTCTAACCCGAATCCCCTTCTTCCGCGAAGTAGTAATAATGTCCTTCGACTGCCCGCACTGCCACTTCCGCAGTAACGAGATACAATCCGCTGGAGTGATCCAAGAGCGCGGATGCGCTTACACCTTCAAAGTAGAGTCAAAGCTCGACCTCGACCGCCAGCTCGTCAAATCCGAAACCTGCACAGCAAAGTTCGTCGAGCTGGATCTGGAGATACCGGCTCAGCGGGGTCAGTTAACCAATATCGAGGGCTTACTGGGTCTCGTGCTGGAGGATCTGGCAGGCGACCAACCGGTCCGGAAAAGTCTGCAGCCAGAGGCGTATGAAAAGATCGAGGAGTTTATCAAAAAAGGGAGGGAAATGCTCGATGGGAATTCATTCCCTTTTTCTATCAAACTAGACGACCCCGCTGGGAACTCGTGGGTCGAACCAAAGCCGGATGATGCTAGGAATAAGTGGATTCGTCAGGATTATATACGTACGCCTGAGCAGAATGCTGCATTGGGATTAGCAGATACTACGGGTGATCAAGCGAGGGAGGAGGAGGAAGAGGAGGACGCGATTAGGCCAGATGAGGTGCATACTTTCCCTGCTAACTGCCCCAGTTGTGTTAGGCCTTGCAGTACACACATGAAATTGGTCGAGATTCCACATTTCAAAGAAGTGGTCATTATGAGCACTGTCTGTGATGACTGTGGATGTAAGTCTACTTTCTAGTCCTGGAGCACGCATATCGCTAATATCTCACAGATAAGAGCAACGAAGTAAAAACTGGAGGAGCAGTCCCTTCAAAAGGACGCATCATAACTCTCAAAGTAGAAGATGAGGACGACTTAGCCCGCGACATCCTCAAGGTTAACCCAACCATTGCTCCTCCTTTAGATAACTTAAAAGCTCTAACGCCCTCTAGTCCGAAACCTGTGCCCTCCAATGCCCTGAACTTAATCTGGACCTCGCACCTGGCACCCTCGGCGGCCGCTTCACGACCCTAGAAGGCCTCCTAACCCAAGTGTACGATGACCTCCACCAGCGCATCTGGGGCGACGTCCACGGCGAGAGCTCAGACACCCTAGACAAGCAGACGAAGGACCGCTGGGAAGAGTTCTTCGTCGGCCTCGAAGACGCCAAGAGTGGGAAGAGGAAGTTCACTTGCATCCTCGATGACCCGCTGGCCGCTAGTTATGTTCAGAACTTGTATGCGCCGGACCCAGACCCGCAGTTGACGATTGTTGATGTAGAAAGAACCAAGGAGCAGGAGGATGATTTGGGGATCTCAGACATGGTTACAGAGGGGTATGAGGAGAGGGAGGCAGAGAAACAGAAGGAGAGGGAGGCTAAAACCTGAAGATCTCTATGTAAGAGATACTATATTTTTATAAAAATTGGGAGGGGGTGCTAGGCGTTGGATCTTATTGACCACTTATTGTATTCTAGATTGAATCCCATTAACAGATCACCTTCTCGATGCTTCTATAAACAGCCCTCACTCACTACCTCATGACAATCACAGCGGTTGGGGAAATTCCTACGAATTACTTGTAGGCGTAACGGCAAGATCCACGATTGGCAGCCCGAGCGACTAATGAACTACCGTAATATCACTCCAGCAGCAGCCCCTCCAGTAAGGTAATCAAGCGCAAATCAGTTCCATAACCCTACCTTGAATAAAATTAAAATTAAAATCTCAAAAACGTAGGTCTTGCTGGGAGTCGAACCCAGATTACGGGAATCAGAATCCCGGGTGCTAGCCATTACACTACAAAACCGTATTAGATGCCACTTTATCCTTCTTTCACACTTTAAATTTGGAGTTCATGCGGAGCCACCAGGAGATTACGGTCCCAAACCCAGTCAGTCCCGCGACAACAGCAGCCCAAAAATGCAAGCGCGGCATAAACCTACGACTCCCACACCTGTCTGAGCTAAACAATTAGCGCGCAATCCCTATGATACCACAAAATGCCTTTCCACGATGACTAAACTCTGATAGGATAATTTAGCAGTAGACTCGCCTTTTACTCTTTAGGTTTGTCGTGTATACTGTCCTGTTTGCGCTAGGTAAGGTCATATCTCAACTTCCCACATAGGAGTATAGGTACATTTCAAAGCGGGAGGGGGCATTTTTCTTTCTTCCCTGAAGTGGACTCGCCCATCCGAGTGACACTCTATGAATGTGTCTTGGCGCTTTGTCATCCGCAAGAGCCTCCCAAGTACCCCTCCATTGTGTGCTGGAAATTTCGCAAAACTTCGAAGTTCAACCTTCTTCCCTCTTTAATAGCTAAACTGACCACAAACACAAATATGTCCGGAATATTCCAAGGATCAAGAAACAGTGGAACTTTGTGTTTGTTCTTCTCGCTTCCCCATTAAATAAATGGATGAATTGGACTAACGGGGATTTTCACTGGCAGTTCTCGGGGGAGAGAAAATTACGGGGTCGGATGTTAGAGATCAGAATGGTAACCCATCTCGCTTTTTGCTCACGCAGGTTAGATGACGTGGTACTGATGAGGGTTTGGAATAGTTCTTGCCACACAAGCTATCGCGAATATTGTCAAGAGCTCGTTTGGTCCTTCAGGGTTGGATAAGATGATGGTGGATGATATTGGCGATGTTACGGTTACCAATGATGGTGCTACTATTCTTGGTTTGTTGGACGTTGAGCACCCTGCTGGTAAGATCTTGGTCGATCTGGCTCAGCAGCAGGATAAAGAGGTCTCACCCCTCTTCCTACCACATTATCACCTCCAGGTTGCAATGCTGATCACGAGTTGGATTGGATAGGTTGGGGATGGAACAACCTCGGTCGTGATTATTGCTGCCGAGCTCCTCCGTCGAGCAAACGAGCTCGTCAGGAACAAGATCCACCCGACTACAATCATAACCGGCTACCGTCTAGCCCTCCGCGAAGCTGTAAAATACATGACAGAAGTAATGTCGGTAAAAGTTGAAACCTTGGGAACCGAACCCCTCTTAAGCATCGCAAAGACCTCTATGTCCTCCAAGATCATTGGCTCAGACTCGGACTTTTTTGCGCAGATGGTCGTGGATGCAATGCTCGCTGTCAAATCCACCAATACAAAAGCAGAAGTTAAATATCCTGTCAAGGCAGTCAATATTCTCAAGGCCCATGGAAAAAGTGCTATGGAGAGTATGCTCGTTAAAGGGTATGCTCTTAACTGCACTGTTGCTTCCCAAGCTATGCCCACACGGATTCTGAATGCAAAGATCGCATGTTTAGACATGAATTTCCAGAAAACCAGAATGGCATTAGGTGTTCATATTACCGTTGACGATCCTAACCAGCTGGAGTCAATCCGACAGCGGGAGTCAGAGATGGTCCTCGAGAGGATAAAGTTGATTCTGGACGCTGGTGCAAACGTCGTCTTCACTACCAAGGGTATCGATGACCTCTGTTTGAAGACATTTGTAGAGAAGGGTGCCATTGCCGTGCGTCGTTGTAAGAAGGAGGACCTCAGAAGGATCGCAAAAGCTACCGGTGCAACACTAGTCAGCACGCTTTCCAACCTGGAAGGAGATGAAGTCTTTGAGGCCTCCTCTCTCGGATCCGCAGAAGAAGTTGTCCAAGAGCGTATCTCAGACGATGAGTGCATCTTGGTGAAGGGCACAAAGGCATACTCCTCCGCATCTATCATTCTCCGAGGACCAAACGACTACCAACTCGACGAGATGGAGCGCTCGATTCATGACTCCCTCTGTGCTGTCAAGCGCACTCTCGAGAGCGGGAGAGTAGTTCCCGGCGGTGGAGCTGTCGAAACCGCTCTAAGCATCTACCTAGAGAACTTTGCTACTACAGTCGTGCGTTCCTCTTCTTTACCTCTCTTATATCTCCTTCACGCACTAACGAGAATAAACAGGGATCTCGTGAACAACTGGCCCTCGCAGAATTCGCCTCGGCCCTCCTAGTCATTCCCAAAACATTGGCCGTAAACGCAGCAAAGGACTCCTCGGACCTAGTCGCCAAACTCCGCTCCTACCACGCCGCCTCGCAGACTGCCGCTGAAACTGAGACTAAAAAGCGGAATTACAAGAACTATGGGTTGGATCTGATGAAGGGCAAAGTTACGGATGAGATTAAGGCTGGTGTGTTGGAGCCTACGATGAGTAAGGTTCGGAGTTTGGTATGTTTCCTCCTTCCTTTCTTTTTCCTCTTCTAGCATAAGGAGGACCTAACTCGACTTGTTAAAAATAGAAATCTGCTGTGGAGGCATGCATTTCCATCATGAGGATTGATACCATGATTAAATTAGATCGTGAGTTTTCCTACTCTTGATACGTTTCCCCGTCGCTCTGTCGAGAAACAATTACTGACAGCGTTTTTTCCCTCTTCTTTCGTGCCTACAGCGGAGCAAAGGCAGGAGGATCCTCACGGGGGTCACTAATTTAGAGATTTAAAAGTTGGCCGGTTCGGGCTTGTGATGTTGCTACATACTTTTATGGCTAGAGAAAATGCTTGGGTCAAAAAAAAAAGTGGAGAAATACAAGTTGTTAGTAGCTCCTATTTTCAACAACCACCTGGTTTCCTACAACATACTTTTATAGCTAGAGAAAATGCTTGTGTCAAAAAAAAAGTGGAGAAATACAAGTTGTTAGTAGCTCCTATCTTCAACAACCACCTGGTTTCCTTAGCGCTTTGCGGTAATACCTCATTAGTCATTTTATAGGTGAGCGTGTTTATCGCACTGTTTTCACGGTATGCACCATCCAAGCAGCCATCAATGATTGGTCTGTCTTTCCTAGCGTGACAGTAGGGTCTATTACTACTGCTACAACTTGGTAACTTGGCATTATCCCTTGAACAGTGAGCGCAGGGCACGTATAGTACAGCACTCGTCACCGGGGATATAAAAATTATTAAATGGGTCTAGGTTCCATGTTAGTTATTATTACTGGTAACTTATACATAGATATGTGTGATTTCGTCGATGAATACCATAGATAGGTGAATGAATAGCTAAGAATAGTTTTATACAGCAGCAAGTAAAACTACAAACACAGGATATCACTCGCCCAAGACACGAAGAATACAACCCTTGCTTCCACAGCAAGTATCATATTTAACAAGAAATAAAGTAGACAACAGAAAGGCACAAAGAGAAGAAAAAGAGAAAGCTGGAAAGTAAAAAACAAGGAAAAACCTGCTCCAATCCTCCGAAGGCTAAGCCGAAAAGAAAGAAAAACCCCTGCCCCTAAAGCCACCTTACCCCACCCCAACCCTTCACAAAGCCCAATCCCCCTTGAGGGTGAAAAAATGTGAAAAGAAAGTATAATGGGAAAAAAGCGTTGGGACGAATTAAAAGAATAGAAATGATAGGAACACCAATGAAAGAAGAAAAGAAGTAAAGTTACATGAGAAGCAGCGTCTGTCAAGTTTTTGTTTGTTCTAGCCTCCCGTCGCCCCACACCTGCCCTGCCCACCCCATCCACCAAAGCACTCCTACACCCCACCCAGAAGAATAAATTCAAACAGAAACGAAGAGAAACCATCCCTTCTCCATGCCGTCCCCCCACCAAGGAGACAGCTTTTGTCACTGTCTCGCCTCGCCTTCCCTCTTCGCGAAGTAGTATGTGAGGAGGTTTTGGTGGCCAGACTTCATACCTTTGAGTATTTGGTCGAATAGCCTCTCATCGTTTCTAAGCTTGCTGTGCATCTCAATACACATTGATACACAGGCCCTCCTCACTTCCGCGTCTTCATCATCAAGAGACTGTCACATGGGGTTAGTAACGAATTGACTAATATTGGCGAGATCATAGCAAACCTTAACGGCCAACTGGCCCAGCCTTGCAAACTGAGGTTCCAATGAAGTAATTTTAGATCCCCTTACAAGGGCAGCAAGGCAAGTCAAACTCATGCACCAACTCTGAGTCGCCTGTCGGAATCCGGGTTTGTCCTGAGGAAGCGAAACGCTCAAGATTGCTTCAATCCCAGTTGTGGGGTCCACTATCGCCATAAACTCCTCGACAATCTCCTCGATCCCGGTAGTCACATGAGACTGAGTCGGGTATTTGCCCCTCAAGTCGATAAGAGTGTGCAAAACCGGTGCCTCATGTCGTGAGAAATAGGGAGCAGTCTTCGACAGCAATTGTTTAAGCACTAGCAGCCCTTGCACACGGAGGTCTGCCGCCCTCTCAGCATCGATTGAATCGTCCTCAAGATACTCCAGCAAAGCCTGAAGTAATTCATTGAATACCTTCCCGCCCTCCCAGATATCGTGAAATGTCTCGCCATTGTTCTCTTGCAGCACAGCTCTCACGGGGTTCTCCCTTGCAATACCAATCAGTTTCCTGAAGGCCTGTGTATCGATCTCACGATTTTGAAGCCTGGTAATAAGTGTGAGTAACAGCCGCGACGAGTGTTCGGGAGTCTTTGGTAAATTGGAATTGCTAATCTGCTTCTTCATCTTTGATCGATACCATTCACCAGTTCCAGCGGCCGGCCCCTTATCAACGCCAGTGCTGGTAGCAACAGCTCCATTCGACTCAATCACCGGGTCCTGGTAGACTTTAATTATCGGATTCTTATCGTCCGCACGAGAAGACCGTCGGCCGGTTCCATTTTGGCTTGCGAGAGACTTTGAGCTGTTTTCTGGTGTAGAGGGTAGGGGTGGTAGATCCGTAACGTTATCCCCAACATTTGCTCGTGTAGGTGTGACAGGCCTAGGCGCAGGAGGAAGCGGGGGGAGGCTTATCATGGTGATGTCCTCATCCTTAAGGTTCTGAGGACTCTCTGGGAAATAATTACTCTTCTTCAAAGTGGGAGAAACGTTTCGAGGCGGGCTTCTCATCCCAATTCGAGGAACACTGCCCAGTACTTGCTCCACATCCGCAACCTTTTCCTCAACAATTATTAAATCCCCATCCTCCTCCACATTCACACCCCAGGCCTTCTTTAGATCACGCACTGTCTGCGATTCAAAGGTATTCAAGATCTTATCAAAGGCCTCTAGGTCCATTCGCTGAAGGTTCTTGAGGAGTCCAGTCAGGGGATTGTAGTTCGGTGCTCTTGTATTGTTAAGCATCGCGATCAACCGGTTCACATAGAGCTTGAAATTAGAGACATCGCTCAAAAATTCATTGGGTGATCCATTGAGATGGAACTCGACGATTTCATTCATCCAAATCAAACATCCATGAATGATCTTGCGCTTCTGAGTAGTAGTGAACGACCCAAGAGCCAGCTTCCTAGGAACAACGCCAGAGACACCCATACTGGTTAAAATTCTGAACAGTAGCTCTATAGCTTCCGATTCTGTCATCAATTGCTTTAAAGCAGGAATGCTATACGAGGTAATAGGTTGCGAATGTTCGGCATCATCACCCTCACTGAGGAGCAACACCTTGGGAACAATCTGATCCATCGGCACCACTTTGATCAATTCCGCCAAAACTTCCGGTGCCACAACATGCTCGACTACCTCCGGCTGGGGATCGTTGAGAAGCTTCGCTAGAGTTGGGGCAAACACATCACTTGGCGGGAGTGTCGGCATCTTCTGGCCATCATAGTTCGGGGGTGTTCGTTTGGCCAGGATACAGGCAACAATGATCACACCTTCGACCCTCACTTTCCAGTCTGCGTGATTCAATTGCTCCAAGACAGTAAGCTTCCGGGCAGCGGCAGGGCTCTGCTGGCGAGCTGGTGTCATGCCACGTGCAAGGCGTTCATGAATTCTCGGGGGCGAATTCATAGCGGGTGACCGCACACCATTACCACGAGTGCCTAGAGGTGACGTTCTAGTGGATGGGTATGTCCCTGTTGGACTGACCGCACGGGCGAAAGCTGCAGCGTCAGAGGCTTGCTTATCTACCCTATTTCCGCCCTTCGCTGGGTCTCTGCGGGGCCGGACAGGAGCAGATGCAAGGCCAGAGGTGGTAGGAGCAGGCGAAGCGGCAACCATGGGCAAAGCTGGCAAAGCCTCGGCACGTTCTGGCTGAGCCCGTAGGTTACCTCGACTTCTCTTGGACGCGAGTATTGCTTCCTTCACAGAAGGTCTTCCAGGCACACCAGCGGCAGCACCCCTACCCAATGGTGCCCTCAAGCTATTGACACCCTTGGGCTGCGCAGTCACCGGAGCATTTGGGTTGTCCTTAGCCAATAGCTTCTTGGTGTTGTTATCAAGACCCTCCATCATCCTATCAATGATCATTAGCACATCTCTAGCAAACAACCCACTACAACGCAGCTACACTCACACTTCAGCACGCTCGGGCCATATAGAAGCAAATAGCCAATAAGTCTGTCTCATCCCTTCCCTAACACCCGGATTGGCATCGGACATGCCCTTCTTCAAGCACTTCTCAATCAAGTCAGCTCCCCCAGAATGTTCAATGTACGCTTTCTGATCAACGTGGGCTTCTAATAAAGCCTTCAACCATCCGGAGGCATAGCTCCTGGGTTGCACATTCTTGTCGTTACACGCCGCCCACATGTGCTGCAAGATCTTCGAGTGGTAAGAAACGTTTGCGATCAACATCGCCGTAGTAACTTGTCCGAGCTGCGATGTAATCTTCTTCGTTCCTGCGCACAGCTTAATGAAACTGGAGAGCACTATTTCAACCATGGGGTCCAACCCAGGGCCAATGATCTTTGCGAGATCCTTGACCAACTGACATCCGTTTGTTGCTACTGTTGTCCGTAAAGAATTGACTACCTTCAGAATTCCATCGAGTAACGATTTAATCCCGGCGAGAAATGTTGTTTGATAATCCCTGTAAGCGTTTCCCCTTACCAGCTGCCGGAGCTTTGTAACGTTCCGATCTCGAGCAGCCCAGTTCCCTTCAGATTCTCTACCGTCAAAAGACTCCACCATACCATGGAGAATCTCTTCAAGTTCACGGTTCGTGTTCACATATGCGGGTTCCATCGTATCGAGTTCGCTTCCGGCAAGGCTAGCAACATATGTTGATGAAGCCATACTCCCGTTAATGCTTCCCGTCATACTATGACCCTGACGGCTTACGCCATCCTCTTCGTGGCCATCCAAAGACCTTACGGAACTTCCCGCAACATCACCAGCTCCGGGCAATCCAAGCTGGTTGACAATATACGTAGCGATTCCCTTCCTTACTTCGCGCTTCTTTAATTCTCGCTTAAGATCCGATTTCGCGTGATCCGGAGCATTCCTAATAAAAAGTATAAGCCTCCAAATACACTTCCCTTGCTTCGCGAGTGCACGAAAAACTTACTTGAATAGCTCCACAACAACCTCTTTTGAAGCCTCCCTCACAGGCTCGCTAGCGTCTTCCAATGCCTTAATCATAAAAGGTGTAAAACTTCGGAAGGAAAATCCCTGCCCAGCGCTGTGCACCTGCAGGAGCCAATTCAAACTCTCCTGTCTAGCCTTGGGATTCCTACTGCTAAATCCCATCTCTTTAATGCCGCGTTCAACTTCGTTTGGTGTGGTTTTCCAGAGATCAAGCAATGCAGTCAATGCTATCGACCGATTTCGGTCCTTCTGGTCTCCAAGCTTTTCTACGAGGAGCGGCAGAATATGATGTACCTGTGGCTTTATACGTGTTTGGTCCTGAAGAGTTACCCGTTTGATCAAGTGGCCCAGGCACGACAAGGCATGTAGAGAAAGTGTGTTATTCGAGGAGGAAATCCCGATGCGACAAGCTTCGAACAGCAGATTAATCGCTTCGACCTAAGTAATACTCTCATCAGTTACAACCATCACGGAATCCGACAGGAACTTAGTTGAACAAACCTGAACAAAATGATGCTTAACCTGCGCCTTGACACTCGAAAACTCAGCAATCTTCTGATCAACATCTGCACAAGTAAACCCCCATCAGTAACCGTAATCGCGCAACCCAAGCCTCAACGGTAGGAGCCTACCATGGCCTCGGAGCACCACCAGCAGGTGTTCTGGAACGTTTGCTTCCACAGACATCGTGCTTTCAAAGTTATTTATGAAGTGAAAATGAGATGAACGAATCAATAGGAGGAGGTGGAGATTGGAAGAGTGGCTTTATGCAATTATTTTCGGGAAGGCCCGTACTGGGGAAATCCCAATGGGGTCGTGTTTTAATCCACTCCCGCTGGCCAAGCAAGGAGCTCGTTGACGGGTATCGAGGGGGCGGGGACAAAATTTCTCCTCCTCGCACAACAGAAGAATGAGGGGCCAGAGTTGCAGAATCGGGTTGATGCTTGCAAGAGAGAAACAGCAGGAGGTGATAGAGGAGGGGAAGCAATGTAAGGAAACGAGCAACGCTCGCGAGATAGGGGAGAAAACGTCTACACGGGAGGAGGGAGAGTGTGGAAATTGTAACGGAGCCAGTCGGCAGTGGGAGAATGGAAGGGGAGGGATGAAGAGGAGACTGGATTCTGCCTCTGAGAGGTTTTACCTTTCTTTCCTTGCTTTTCGCAGTTGGGAAAGAAAATTGGAAGAGGGCCTTTGCGGGTCAAAACAAACAACAACAGAAAGGAAAAGAAAAGCAACGACCCCTCCTTGGCCATCCTTACCATTCCGTCACAGCACAGGATAGAAGCATTTGGGTTACCTTTCCGAGGGATTTATCCCTGTTTACGCCACAGAACTTTGGCCCTCGCGAAAATTGTTCTGCTGGGCACTTTGAACCGACCAAAAACCTCCAACCACAACTACATCTTTTGGAGGACATAGCTTGATAGAAGTGCTCAGGGGATACTCCTCTCTATTTCTACAGTATGTGCCCTGACTTTGAATAGGAGCAACATTCGTGGAGATGTGATAGCAAATTTTAAATCACCACCGCACGGCCACCTTCGAGGTTATATTAGCCAAGCTCCACTTTCTGCGCCCAATACTCGTATGATATGAGCAAAATGAACTGCCCATGAGCGTTAACTTCCCCTTTTTCCCCCGCGAAAATTACGATAACGATAATTTATCGAGCACCAGTAGCAACATCACGGCGGCTTTGTTGCTCCTATTTTAATCCATCTACCGGCATTACAAAGGGGGGAATTAACACAGTTCGAACCCTCCCCCTCTCTTCCTTCCTTCCTTCCTCCCTTCTCCTGAGCATTTTGTAGACCCCGAGGCCCAATCATCCACGACAAGTTCCCCTCAAAGAGTTAGGGATAAGAAATGCGCTTTTGATATCAGCCAGTATCACTGGTTAAAAAGAAAAAGAAAAAGAAAAGAAAAGAAAAAAAGAACTCGGACGGATACCGTACAGGTATGCCTGCTGACGTCGGATTTCACTTTGTGACACCCCGTCGCCGTCTCCCGCAGACGGCTAAAACCAGCCCTACAGCGCTGACAAGCAAATCAAGAATCAAAACAAACAATCTTATCGCCAAACGTCAAACCTACCCGCGACAGATAGCAATGTGCATGGACATGTCGCGATGTTGATACCGGTATCATCGCACGACCGGTAGTTTCAAAATAGGAATAATACGATAGGCTGTTGGTATTTCTTACCGATATTATTATTATTACCCTCCGTGCTTCAGAGTCGATGAAACAGCCATAATAATGATCATTATTACACATTAAGAATTATTCCGGCTATACAGTTTCCACCTATGAACGCAAAACAAAATTCCAAACCATCTATCACACCTAATTAACCCGCAGCCCTACTCTCAAAAAACTTCAAAATCTTCTCCCACAGCATCGCCAGCATCAAGTAAGCATACAATCCAAGCGACATGGCAAGCCCCATGTATCCCCAGTGTGGGCCAATCGCAATATTAAACAGCAGTTTCCCAACATTCAGCTTCCTTTTCTCCCCGTCGAGGCCAGTAAGGTAGGCGACTCCTCCACTCCCACCAACCTCTTCCCAAACCATTACCCCGCTCGGGCCCCGCTTGCTCCTCCACTCTTTCCACCAGCACCATACACCCGCTGGGAAATCGTCCGCCGGGTTCCTGGCATAGTAATCCTCGGCTTCGATCTTGCGGCCATTGCTGTAAACAGCGTGGACTTTCTTATCCACCATATCGAAGAGCCACAGTTGGTCGCTTGTTGTCGCTGCAACATACCTTCCGTCTCCGCTCATCGTTAGAGCGGAATATTGGCGGCGAAGGGAGGATGCTCGGCCGTCCGGCCTTGTGGTATCTGATGCCAGCGGATCGGGAATGGTATATATGGGTTCGTGTTTATCCGAGGTGTAATTCCAGACTAATAGGCCCCCTCCAGCTCCTCCGGATACAATGTATGTGTCGGTCAGGAGAAATTCGTGTGAAAAAGCAGTAGTAAAGGCGGCCCGGTGGCTGCCAGATTGTATGGATGAAGAGTTTGTGCTAAACTTCATGCGCTTTACCGTTCCCCCGGTTTCTAGGTCTAGAATGTAAAAATCTGTGCCGACTAGCTTTCCGAGGTTTGCTGTCGGATGCTGCGTAACTAGACAAACTAGATGAGTTCTGCATCACGAGATACTTATTAGCCACAGCACTCGAGTAGATTTATTAGAAATAGGGTTTGGGGCAAACCTAGTTACATGAAAGTTCTTCAGGTGAGGAAAGCTGGTATATCTATTCATTTCCTGGGGCCATCGGATACTAAGGTCGAATTCCCAGATAATCTTTGAGCTCGCCAGCGCCGTAGCCCTCCACCTACTGCGTCCTTCCTGCCCCCCAAAAGACTCCACACAAACTAGATTACTAGGGATATCCGGCGTTTTACTGCCACTATCAGGATGAGCGTAGGTAACCGCAACAAGTATCTCCTCATTCGCAACCACCCGATCAGGCTTTCTTTTTCCAAGATTCCAAGAATAAGATAGCGCTGCGGTAGATGCGTCGACTGTGCGAACTCTGTACTCCCCACTCTTTTCCTCGAATACAAATCCCGCTTGCACTGGAAACGGCGTGACGCACCCCGCAAGTGGCGGCGACGCAACCCAGCCATGCGACCTATTATTCCCCAAAGCCACTTCCCTCGGTTTACCCATCACGGGATCCAGGACGCAAGTAACCTTCGGCCCACCCAGCGGCGAGTACGCCGGGATAGTGCCGCCGCCGAGGCCGCCGGGGGGCCTGACCTGAAATATCGCACAGCCATCATCCCTTGCACTGGCCGGCTTTGTAACGTACGAGTTCTCCCGCCTAGCTCCCTCCCCCGCGACGAATACCTCTATAACCCTCCGTCCGAACCAATCCCCCTTCTTATCCACCGGTGGAAGTTGTCCTGCCGCCTTCTGCTGCCTGGGAATCACTGGGGTTTTCACCGGAAATGGGCGACTCCAGGCTAGGTTTAACTTGACCACATTCTGCCAGAGCCGCTTCTGCAGCGTGGAGCTTCCGGGGTACAGGACGTGATCCAAGTGAAGGGATTCCAGGATTCCCAGTGCTAGCGCCGGCTCACGCCAGAGGAGATCATTTTCCGTGCAGAAGACAGCGTGGTGAAGAGTGCTGCAAGTGAGCGCGACATTTAGAAGTGTTTTGTGGGGCGGAGGTGAAGTGGAGGACGCGGAGAATTTGAGAATATTGACGAGGATTTCGGTTGGGAGATGCAGGAGTTGTGAGGTGTCCATCCTTAGCCAGTTATTTCTCTCTCTCTCTCATCGCGCCAACCGGTGATGCTGAAGGGGGAGGGGAAGCGAAGTAATGTGCCGGTATGATAAGGCACGGTAGGGGTGTGGTTGACTGCAGGAGGCACAGGTGTTTTGTAGCTTACCGGACAACAATCTGGCCCATTCGTCACATTCATCCGCAGGTATTCGCCGGGAAAATTTAACCTCTAGCTTACTTGTCAGGAAAAGACCTATGGGGTTGTTCCGAGTGTGTTGTTCTAGAAAAGACAGGTTACCGGTATGATATGCCATCATCCAACATTCGAAACGGTGACACCTCTTTCAACGAAGCACCAGGATGGTGGTTGTGTTACCATTCTATGATGTTGAGCATCCTGTTGACTCAGATGTCAGGCTCACAAAAGGTCACTCATCGGATTGTATCTTTGGGCGCATGACTTGTAAAACAACTGTAGCCAGGGAGCGCGAACTACAGTAGCGACCAACCAATACGGTATATCGCGCGGATGGGTGCAAATATCTCACAGGTGTTCAAGTCGCCTCTTCTGCGGAATACCAACAGCACTTGTACTCGAGTACTAGCACTCGAGCACAGAGCGCAAAAAAAACAAACCCTTGTTGGACTTTTTTTCTTTCGCGTCGTGATGTATACAAGGAAGCACAAGTAGCTTCCAGCACCTTGGCTTAATTTTGAGAGTGTTCATATGCCTTTCGTTCTCAGTGCCGGCACTCAGCTTATCAAAAACAAATAAATAAATAAATAAAGAATGGAGTTCATGGAGTCAAAGAGGATCCGACTTTTAAGTACGTCTATGCCGATTCCTTCTTCGAGCGGTTTGCTATTATTGCAACAGGTTCGTTATTGGATTTGGCGGTGGTCTTTAATTACGAGTAATTAACAGATGGTATCATAGCTTTTAGACGCCTAGTGCTGCGCCGCAAGCGAGTGAAAGCGTACTATATTCCGAGTGATAATGGGTGATGTGCAAGAGGAGTGCAGTGGATCGGGTGTTTGCACGGTACTGTGCACTAGAACAATACTCGAGCACCGTGTAGGCGGTGTAGGACCGACAAGACCGCCTAGGCTCACCCTGTACTCGAGTAGGCTGGAATAATAAAGGATTACTATATTTTCTATCCCCCCCCCTCAAAAAAAAAGGCTTTGCAGAGCAGGTCAGGTCAGGCCCCGGAGATCTATGCCTTAACCCATATCATCATCCAGAACAACTTTCAACCGTCGTCCCACAATCCAACACGACTCAGTAGGAACAAGTGCCCAACCGCCGTACCTTCGGGCAAAGTTCCATCCCGCATTCGAATTATCTTATCCTTTGCTTGTGAAATGTAGTACGGTACCGGATTATATGCGGATACATACATATAACTAACTTGAGTTCCCTGGACTGAGCTAATTGACATAATATTATAACACTGCAACTACCGCGTAGCAGTGCGTGAGGGGAGGAGCGCACGAAAATTACATCGGGGTGTTTCGAGGTATTCCGATGGGTGCATAGGAGGCAGGGCCCGAGAGTCGAAGTAAATATTCCGCGATGGGGGAATAATCATCGAACATCACGGCCAAGCCCGCAAGGGTGTGGGCTGGACCCTGTCGCTCTTGACTGCTTTTCGCGAGAACCTTAGGCTCGGTGGGACTGCGGCGTGGGAGATGGAGTGGAAAAATGAGGGAAAAAAAGAGCCCCATAGGCTTAGCGTGTAGAGTATATATTGGGAAGGGTGAAAGTAGTTTTCTCACAAGACTGTTTTGTTTCGCCGCAGGAGAATGGCAGCAGGCGTTATTGATAAGGTTATAACACTACTGCAAGGGAATCTTGGCATTGGAAAGCTTAGGCCGCTTTCTCTTTTTTTTTCCCATCCTCTTCTCTCGAGTCCCAACAATCAAACCCAGCTCAACCCAACCCACCACCACCTAGAAGGGACAATTTCACACCTTCGTCTTCCCCGCAAACACTACACCCCGCAAGCAGACTCATTCGCAATGGCATCACCAAGCTCACCGGTCAAGAAGCGACCTAGAACACAATCCCTCCCATCGCTACCAAGTCTCGTAGCGGAACAAGCGGTTCCCATCTCGGCTGAAGACCGAGATTCCAAACGACTAATTGTCGTCCTGGCACAGGCATGCCTCGAAACGCACAAGGTTTCGGCTAATGGAGGAGAGAAGTACGTCCTCCTCAACTCAGATGATCACATTGGGGTTTTGAAAAAGATGGGTCGGGATATCAGTGACGCCCGACCAGATATTCTCCATCAGGTTTGCTTAAATCCGCTCCGTCCATTGTCTATTTTTTAGCCTCACCCAATTCCCATTGCCCTCACATGCCGCAGGTCCTCCTTCCCCTTCCCTTCTTTCACATAGAAAGAAATAAGGGTTGGTGCGGGGGGGGGATTTCAGACATACATGAACATACATACCTGCAAGAAAAGCATTCGTCAGAAGTTCAACCTTTCTAACGGAGTATGCAACCAATTGCGCTTTCAACAGTGCCTCCTCACACTGCTAGACAGTCCGGTGAACAAGGCCGGAAAGCTCCAAGTCTACATCCAGTCCTCCAAGGGCGTTCTCATCGAGGTGAACCCTACGGTGCGGATACCCCGGACGTTCAAGCGCTTCGCTGGTCTTATGGTGCAGCTGCTACACAAGCTATCCATCCGATCAACCACCTCGAGCGAGAAATTGCTCAAGGTTATTAAGAACCCCGTCTCCCAGTACCTCCCACCGAATTGCCGAAAGGTGACGCTGTCGTGGGAAGCGCCCGTTATGAATGTCCGGGAGTATATTTCCGAGCTTGAGGACAATGAGAGCATCTGCGTTGTTGTGGGTGCCATGGCAAGGGGAAAGGATGACTTTGCCGATGGGTGGGTGGATGAGAAGATTGGTGTTAGCAATTACTCGCTGTCGGCGAGTGTTGCTTGCAGTAAGTTTTGTCATGCTGCCGAGGATGTTTGGGGGATATTGTAGTGCTCCCTTCCTTGTGCTGGTACTTGTCGATAGATCTTTTCTATTCCCTACCACTATTCTTGTCCCTGAACACCCGTAATCCGTTTTCCTTGTCCTGCTTGCTCCTTCCTACTCTTCCAGTCGAACCCCGCACAATAATACACAAAATGGATGCTCTACAAAAAAAGAAAGCAGAGGAGGAATTATCAACCCGTGGCGTTCAACAGGCACCGGGTGGACGGTTTTTTCAATTTTTTTTTTAGATTCCTTCTCATTTCTCCATCGTTTTTTTCTCGGGATTCCTTTAGTTTGGTTAAAGGAAAAGGGTGAATACCTCAACGTATATTATTGTAGTCAACGCTGGCTTTTTTATTTTTGCTTTTATTTTCACGTTTACGATATACTACTTTGCTGGGACGAGGTGTACGAGTACTGTAGTAATAGTAGTCAAATTTTCAATAGCGCTTATACCGTGGTGTACGGACAATTGTCTAGTTCAGTATGCTCCGTACCGTGTTGGTATGAACGAGCGAATGAAGACTCGCCCGCTGCCATTGGGGGTTCATTTCTGCACATATGCGAGCGATTGTTTTAGGAATTCTCACCATAAGTTAGTGATGCGTGGCAGACCAGGCAGATCAGGCAAACGAACGCCAGTGGTTTACGATATGTGGTTCTTGAAATAAAGACTCCTCCTCATCCTCCTCATCCTCCCTTCCTTCGCCGCTTCTCTTCCCTCCTCCTCCATCTTAACCAAATCCTTAGAGCCGAAAGATCATCACTAAACCAACACGGTAAAAAAAGAAAAGAAAAGAAAAAGAGAGAGACATCAGAAAAATTGTCATTACAATGCCCTTCCCAGGTAACCTCTCCTTAGTTCTCCACCCCTCCCCTCCTTCAACTAACAAAACAAACAGAAGCCTCCCCCCTAAACCTCTACCTCGGCAGCAACGCGTTAATCTCCCTCTCGACGGCCTACTTCTACCTAACCTCGCCGCAGCCCTCGATCGTGAAACTCGGCGGCAAGCCCTCACCCACCTCCACCGTCCTAACCCAACTGCTGGCCTCGGGCGAAGCCCTAGTTTCCTACCTCTGTCTGGAGGGCCTGTTCTCCACTAGCGATGAGATGCGCGCCATGATAGTGCGCGGCGTGGGCATCTATACACTCATTCACATGAGCACGTTTTGGTGGGGTCACAAGAAGCACGTCAGGAATCCCAAGGGAGCCGGCACGTTCATTGGCGGGCTGGTGATGGGGGCTGGCGTGGGCGTTTGGTGGGGGCTTTTGAGGAGGGAGGGGTTGCAAGCGTATGTGTAGAGGGGAAGTATCATACTATTAGTAGAAAGGGGGAAGAGGGGGGGGGGGGTTGTAGGATGATTAATGGGTTTTATGACGATTATGATGATGATGATGATGATGATGGCTATGGTGTGTTGTATTGTTACAATATTATTATCATGATAATTGTATTCGATGTTTTGGGGAGGTTTTTTTTTTTTTTTGTTAAAAAAGTTTTTAGTGCGGCATTCCAATGATACCTACTGGGCGGAATGCGGGGAAAGCCTTTTTTTTTCTTCCTCCGCTACCAAACTCCCACCTCCAGCTATCATTCATCAATGAATGGATGTGTTGTCTATTGTACTGCGCATGTTTCTTTTTTTTCCCTTCTTCTTCTTCTCTTCCACCTACCCCCCCCCCCCCCCCCCCTCTATTGGAAAAGGTACCAAGTGTTTCTGCAGTGTTGGGCGTGATAATTGGCTTTTTGGGGATATTTTCTTTTACCAGGGTCGGGTCTGTGAATGGCACGTTTGATTGGGTTAGATATTGGGTTGCGTTGGAATCGTGTTACTTGTACTAGTACTGTGGGCGTGCGTTGTAGGGCAAGTTATGTGCATAGCTATCATAGCTAGGCTATGGGACGGGCTAAGAAGGGAAGGAAGTGGGTTAGGGGTTGCACATACTGTTTGCGGCAATAGAGACACGATAGTGATATGATACGATACCAAGGCATATAGGTGCCGTGCCCGACTAGTACGATAGCCTCCGGGATTAAGCACAACTTCTATCATACGAGAAATGGGTATGTACCTCCACCTGCGCAAGTAGCAAACCCGGTAGAATGAATAAACCTCCTATTATACAGCAGCAATAATACGGTAGGTATACCAATTGCTCTGGGAGTAGATCTCAACACCCGGTGATCCTAGCACCCATTGCCACTCGTAGAGAATGCCCAATGCAATACCGTAGAGCACAGTGCAGTGCAATCGCAGTATCTACACAACCTCTCCATAAAAACCGCCCCCTTCCTCATATACCCCACCAGCGCCCCGCACCTCCGCGGCATAATTTCGCATATAAACACTAGTTACCCCAAGTATCATACATCCGAAAGTTAACTTGTAAATAAAAAAATCTGTAAGAACTCCTTGATCGTCCTTACTGTGGTATAGTTATTGTATTGCGACTGCTGGTATTCATGATACTCTGCCAGCGTTCCATCAAGCTCAATTTGCGCAGGTCACTTTCCTTGCTCTGTAATCCACAGTCCAGCACAGTACAACAACAAGTAACTGACTAATAAATAAATAAATCCAGTGCCAAAGTCACTAACTTCCCCTCGGGTTCGTTTTTTTCCCTCTTTCTCACCACTTTGAGGAATACAATTAAGTACTTCACGTAGTATGATATATTATACCGACCCCCCCCCCAATCACGAATTTAGACCACCGAATTACCGTATACCAAAGTGGAATGCAAAAAACAAAAAAAAAACACCAATACGTTAGAACATCCTATAGGGCGAACGTGGGGTTTTATACGGTTATCAGTTTCGTTTTCCCCCCCTCCCCTCACTAGTACCTACCTCTACTCCCTAAAAACGGCCAATACTTCATGGCTAGTGCTCCCGAAGATAACGGGGTAATCGCTATAATGCGATGCACCACCAAACTACTCTCTCGGGGAGGTATCTCGCGTCCCGACTGCGCCACCCAGCAGTTGTTCCTGAATCGGATCGATGTGGTGTAGTACAGTACTCGATGTACATACGATACACCACCTTCACGTCGATGTAATTCAGCTCTCTCATGCTCAGGGTGGAGGGGGGGGGGTATGATGCCAGTATAGATAGTACTCGAGTACAGTACACTTTCCTCATTGCTAGACTATTCGTCGTGCTAGGGGTGTTAGTGATATGAGTACTTGTACCGTAAAAACTGAAATAATTGGGCATCACGCTAGGACGTTGGAGTTGCCTCTCCCAGTAAGGTCTGCTGTCTCAGGTGAGGGCTGAAAGAGAATCTTCGCGGGGTGTTTCTCCCCCTAATCCAAAGGGGCAATTCTGGACGTCCTGGTGCCATGCCCAATTATCCCGGCTTTTACGGTATCATAGTTGAGACGGGGCCGATGGGGTAATTTGCCCTGGATGGTCCGGGTGGAGGGAGGACAGGATCCATAAAAATCATGCAAATACTAGGCTCTCATTCGCAACCCCTTCTCCAATGTGCGGTTTTGTGCTGCGCTGTGGTGGTAGTAGTCCGGAAAATAACTTATGTAGTAAGTTAGGGGTTCTCGCTCGGATAGTTTCACAGAGCGACACAGGCAGTTGTCATCGGATAATTACCGTTATTTTGCCCATCCGATTTTGGTCACCGGCCCTCGTGCCGGTATCCGTTTTTGCTGCTCTTGGAGTCTTGGTAGGTCTGGAGGGGAGCCTTGGCACGAGTGACACCCGATGACTCACAACTCACACCGGGAGAATGACTCAAGCATGCGATAAATTCTCGGAATAACCGGTAAAGTAATTAGATTCCGGACTATATGACGATTTTTTTGGGTGAAAAGAGGAAGAGAGAAAGAAGAAATGACTATGGCGAGAAAGAAAACAAAAGAGGGATGAGGGAAAAACAAAAAAAACAAAATACTTAGAAACGTAAGTAGAACAGACAAGACAAGAAGAGAAAAAAGCCATCATCCGCTATTACTTTTCGGTTTTTTTTTGCTTCCACCAGGCTCCAATACCAATCCCGAGTGGGCGTTAGTTAACCTCTAGCTATGATACATAAAGTGCACACAAGAACGTTTTGTTTTGTTTTGTTTAAGCGGTCTCTTGTTTAATGCGGGTGTTGCCATGCTCCTGCTTGATCTTCTTAACCTCGGTGTGCGCTCCAGCACTATCCTCCACCTTGCGCTTGTTATTGTTATTCTTTTTGGCCTCAACTGCGCTCCCTTCTGCCTTCACTTGGGGGATCCCATCTTTACCTCCTGGAGTAGTCTTGATCTTTGGTGGCCCACCGCGGTCGTTTACACCCCTCCCGGAATGCCCCCTTCTACTGTTGCTGCCGCGGTGTTTCGCGCTACCCCTCCCGCCGTTGCCGCCTCGTCCACCCTTGCCTCTACCCCGCTGGTTATTCCCGCGCTGTTTGTTCTTATTGTCGGAGGACTTGCGGGGTAGCGATACTTTCGGTTGAATCTTCCCGTCTTTGATGTCTTGAACTTTCCCATCACAGTAGGCTTTCTTGGTGAGCCATTGGAGATCGGTATCGTTCCATTTGGGCTTTTCTTCCAAGTCCATGAACTTTTTCATGAGGTCTTCGTTCTTGAACTCGACGAAGATGGAGCCTTTGAAAACTCCGATAGTTGTCCGTCTGAGGCGCACACATGCGATGGGTCCGTAAGGAGCGAGGAAGTTTTCAAGGTCAATCTGAGTAGTAGAGGTTTCGGCGCCGAACCCTTTCTGTTTCCCCATGGTGGGTAGTATGTGTAAGCACTCACATGCAGAAGCTGGAAACATTGGAGGATGTGTCATACAGCATAAATACTTCTTGGGATGGTTGGGTCCTCGAATTTCCGACCACCGGTAACATCTGCGTCCCAGGCCTGGCGGCGGGTGAGTTGATGTCCCCGCTGATTAGATTTATCTTTGGAATCTTTGTTCTCCGCGTCGCCTTCTTTATCTTCCACCTCAATGACGACTAATGGAGTCTTCCGCCGAACAGTCTCTTCTCCAACGTCACCAGCGATGACTAATGTTTCACTCTCGCGCAGCGCGTTGATGATGACCTGCGGACTCGTGAAGCGGCGCATGCGTTTGAAGGAGCAGATAAGCTTAAGAGGGACCGAGCGGTTGTCTTTGCCCACAAGGCCGAAGAGAAACTTATCAAAGGGAAGGTTGGAATCTGAGAAGTAAAACTCGACCTAAACTCAATGGCCGTCAGTTATGCGCGGGAACGGGAGAAAAATAGGAGAACAGTTTTAGATAGAAGGAGCGATTTTTTTTATTGTACCTGCTTTCTGACTTCTGCTGGGTCGTCGGATTCCGGGAGAAGAGTTGCGTCAAATTTAATGTTTTCTCTTTTCTTCTTGTTCAACCCGGATAGTTCCTTCGTTTCCGCCGCCGTCATGCTGTCCTTTTCCTCAACAACGATGCTTTTATCCTCCGGCTGCTGCGCGGGCTCGGCCTTGACTTGTTCGTCTTTGACAGCAGCCGGCTCAACGGCATCCTCGACAGGTTTATGCTCGATAGGCTCTTCCTGCTTCACTTCTACCTCTGCCGCCTTCTCAATAACAACCTCGTCACCCATTTTTAAACTTCCGAGCGGATTGTGAGAAAATAGTCGGAGAAAATTGACAAAGCCTGAAGGTGGTAGAAAAGTTGGTGGTGAAGGATAAAAACAAAGTGGAAGGAAAGATGTGGGAGAAGGGAAGAATGAGTCGACTGGTAGTTGAGTTTGACGGTGGGGGCGGCCACAAGAGCCGAATAGGCTAATAGGGCAAGGAAATATTGGACCAGGGGAGGGGGTTAGTCTTGGCGTAGCCCGAATTGGCGGCTGTGGTTGGTTGAGCTCCGGCTGGGCTTGGAGCCTGGAGCAGAGCCGCTTGGATGGTAGAGAACCCGTTGGCCTCAGAATCGGGATGGGATCGTGTTAGATTGGTGGATTTCGTCTAATGTTGAGCTAAATCATATATCTAATCATGGGAACAGCTACTTGTATAGGTTGCGATATGGTTAAGAACATTTAGGCACCCAAAGTAATACTATCTCGTGAAATACATCTTCAACAATAAAATATCCATAATGTGAGCTGTCATCAGATAGCTTTCAACCTTTAAGCACCAATCATTACCCGTGTCGTATCATACTCTAGTTACAAAAAAATCACCAAATTCCATTATCCATTACTTGTAGAAAGGTTATGCTTTGGCTAGAGTAACGCCACTAAAAGGTATAAAGATACTTGCAACAACGCCTCCAAGAATCTATTAGACTGCCTTTCCCTCACTCATCTATTGTCCCTTTTTCGCTGCCTCCACCCTCTCTTGCTCATCGAACCACTTGACAGTTTCCACCAGCCCATCATATAATTTGATAAGTGGCTGGTACCCCAACATTTTTCTCGCCTTCCGGATATCAAAATATCTGTTCCAGCAACTAAGTCTAATCCTAAACCTGCTGAAGCCCGGCTCCTTATTGAGAAGCCAGGCAAAAAGCTCTGCTGCACCACCCATAGCGATGCCGACAGCTGCGGGCATCACGATATGGAATGGCGCAACATGGCCTCTAATAGCCCAGATCGTTCGAGGAAAGTCCCAGAAGTAGCATGGCTCCCCATTGGTAATGAAATAGGTCTCTCCATCGGGGGTTTCTGGTGTCTTGGGGGTATTCGGAGACAAGGCTATAAGCTTCTCAGCAGCCAGGATGTGCGCCCAGGCTGCGTTAACAATGTAGGTGAAGTCGAAGAGGTTTTCGTTGTTACCAATCTGGAATTTTGTTTGGCCACGGGCCAACACACCTAGCATTCCGGGAACGACTTGGCGGTCACCAGGCCTGGTACCCAATAAATGTCAGGTTAGTTGATTCTCGGCTCTAGGCTTTTTGGAATCGGTATTGGACGAACCCGAAGAGTCCGGAAAGTCTTAATGCGATTGTGAACATTCCCCCCTTGCGATTGGCTTCCAACACCATCTTTTCACCAATTGCCTAGAATAATGGGTTTAATTAATGAATAATTGATGGGATGGATGGGGTTTTTGTGCTAAACCCACCTTAGTTTCTGTGTAGGGGTCCATTGCCGGCGAGGCAATTGGTGCACTCTCATTGACACTAATAAGGTCACTCGCGCCGTCAAACACCACACTTGCCGAACTTGTGAAGACAAAAACCTTCACACCAGCATCGCTTGATGCCTCCAGCAGAACCTTCGTGCCGTCCACATTGACCTTGTAGTAGATTGCCTCGCCCAACCCATGTACAGGGGAAACAGTGTCAATGACCACCTCCGGCTTCACCTTGTTCAGGATGGAATCAACCGAGTCGCGCGAGGTAATGTCGCCCTCAAGATATGTGACGCCAGGTAGGGTGTTAGAAAGGCGCAGGTCCATTACGAATATCTCACATTCTGGATGGTGCTCTTTGAGTGAAGTGACGACGTGTTGACCGAGGAAACCGCAACCACCGACAATGAGGGCATTCTTAAGGTGTTGCCTTCTAGTGGGTGTCATGGTTAAGCTTTATCTTTTGAAGGGCGCTGATTAAAGAGAGGAGGGGAGGGATGAATTTGTGGGATGTTTTTCTCTTTCGTTTTTCAGGCAGTGGTCTTGGTGAATATTGAAGGGAAGCAGTAAGCAGACAGCTTCTGTGCTGAAATTCGCGCACAAAGTGAGGAGGGCAAAGGAAAGGGGAAGGGCCCCGTGGCGTCCTCTCGCAAATAATTCTTGGCAAAAAGGCACATTAGTTTTGCCAACTTGCTCAGTGTTACACAGAGCTAACCCAAACTGTAGATTCGGAACTTAACAACCAGATGATACCTGATGATGGCCTCTCATAATTTTAGTTTGGATGGAACTATTTTAGTTATTGTACTTATGCAATGTATAGTAGGATGCAGGGTTCGGGTGTTTACTGCAAGAACCTTATAACATAAGCAAACTCAAGAGTTTGAATTCATTGACATTTTACCGGCATTAACGAGAAACCAGCATCATGTCCTGTAGAAAGAATCAGTCTATCAATGATAAAATTTTGGGAATCAACATGGCCCCCAAATACCCCTCAATCCCGTCGCCTAGGACAGCCAACCCGACAACGTGAGATCCCTACTCACACAGGTAGACCTACACACCAACACTGCTGATTTTGTGGACTAAACTCCCATCCTGCTGCTCATGTATAGTTCATGGGTCAAGTGACAATGGCTAGTCTATTGCTAGGGCGCCCGAAGGTCAACGCGAACCGAGTAAGTCAACGGCCGTGCGTAAGACCGTCTGTTGACCTGTGGTGGTGAGGGGCTGTTAGAAGATATGAGGATAGACTTTAGCAGGGTTGCCTTCTATTCATGCGATGCCGTTGGGACTCGCGGCCATCCAGAGACAGCTGAGGCAGTTGATGGTCAGGGAGGATTTGGACCTTGGGGGTAAAGGCGGGACATGTACCACCGTACCGGAGAGAGTGAGAGCGGAGTTGTACGGGCATCCTAGGCTAGTTCAAGAGGCTTTTCAGAAAGGAGGGCAATGCTAATACTAAGGTAAGAATCTCGCCAGCACTACGGCACTTCAGAAATTGAAGCGCCTCTTGGTCACCTAGGTCGCAGACATTTCAAGTTGCGTGCAGAGATCTTTTAGTATATCTCTTCGATTGCTGTGGGCAGGTCGGTGATGGGGTCGGGGGCACCCTTCACAATTTGTCTTTTGCAGAACTGTCCTACAAGGTGGATCAATTGGAGTCACCCACCGTGGGCAGGGTCCACTGTGCCATAGCTGTTGAGTTGTAAACCATCCTTGTAAAGCTGTCTACCCCCGTAGAGTCCTGTGGTCATCGGAACTGTTGCTCAGTGTAGGTCGAGTCCCCATTATCAGCTCCGCTCAGTAGGTTAGCTGTCTTGGGGTAATGTAGGGATCCTATAGCGTAGGGGGCTGGTCTGATTCACTTGAGCAGCCAGTTGGGCCAATCTGTTCATCAATCTTGAGAGCTGGTCCTCTAGACGTAGCAAGAGGCGGGGAATGACTTACTATCTACCTGCATACTATACGGTGCTCTAACGTGGGTTTTAAGACTTTCTTCTTTGTTTTCTAACAGATGGGAAGCTATTCTGCGACGCCCGCATGGTCTTGAGAAAGGGTCAATTACTTTCTGGGAAAACGGGGAAATCCTCTAATTTCAAGGGCCAGGAAAATAGAGTGGAAAAGGCTTCCGGCAGTGGTTGTAGTACTACTAGCAAGGCCCCACTCGAGTGTTGGCATTTGCCTGAGCATTGGCCCACCATAGAGTTTTGGGTGGCTGTGGTATTTTGCACATAATATTATAAAATTTCCTCTTCTTCCTCCTCCCTTGCATCCCACACGCCTTTATATGGTTGCAGTGCTTTTAGCAGGAGAACTAAACGAATCCTAGCCTGTGGGCACTGGGAGAGTGGAGAACCTGCTCTTCGTCAACTGGGCTATGGGACTTATCAAACCTGCTACGACGAGGCGGTGGAATGGGACTTTAGACTTTAAGGTCGGCGATCGATGGGGTAGTTGAAGAGAATGGAAAATAATTCTTTTGCTTCCTTTGTCCTAAAAAGCCAGCTGTGGGTCTAGAAAGCTATTGACCTTTTTGCCGCTTACACTCTGGCGAGCTACACATCCACTATTTATTCCCTTGTGGGTGTATTCATATAGATATATTTCCAGCAAAGCAAGGTGTAGATAGTGCCCAGTGAGGGAACAAGATTCGCAGATGTCGGACAAGCGCAGCCAGGATAAGCACACGACGTTGAAATAGGATCCTCCTCACCAAGTAAAGGAATGCAACCCAATATAAAGTAATGATATAGGAAAGAAACATATCAGGCAGAGATATCGTTTGTGGGCAACGGAAGACAATACACGGTATCCGACTAACATTCGGAAGTGAATGTATTGTCTCTCAGCAGCGGGGGGATTGTGAACTGGGTTTACTACCCAACCAAGAGAAACATGAACGGTACACATATATCCCACTTTGGTGATGTAAGGCACTACGCAGAACGTCCACCCCTACGTACACGTTCATATCCGCAATACTGAATAGGAAACTGACACCAAGCTACCGTTCCTTGACATGAAGTACCGTTTTTCAACACCATTGTTGGAAATGACAGTCTAATGACCGCACTTGGTCCACTCTGAGGCCACTGAGGTATACGTACGCACTAGTCAAAGGACGCGCAAGCTATGAAAATGGATTCACCCCCCTTGTTTTTCTTTCCTTCTCGCCCTCGCTCGCTCTACACCTTTCTTCCCGTACACAACTCCCCTCAAGTCTTTCCTTCCGATCAAGTTATCGCAATCAATCATGGTCTTCATCTCCACTTAAGCGGTTTCACTCCACTGTGTCAAATCCTCACCGAAAATCATTACCTCCGCAGCCCACATTTTCAACAGCAATTCCAATCATCCCACCGAGTGACAATCTATGACCGCCCAGCAACTCCATTCAACTATAGAGCAGCAGCACAAACCCGTCCCACCCAATCACCCCTCCCTCTTTCCAGCCAGCCTAAGGCTAGTGATTACTAGAAGTATAGATGCCGGCTTGATACTCGAGTATATAGTGGTGCGACACCCGTGACCACTGGTAATCAGAAAATACCCTGGCCTTGTCATAGCCAGCCTAAGGCATATAAAGAAAGGGCGAGGGGGCCTAACTAGGATAGGAGGTAAAGTGTAGCGCCTGCCCTAAGTAGGCATTGGGGGCCTTAGTTTCTCGACGGATATTTTTCTTTCACTCCATCTGGCTCAGTCTAGTCGAGGTATGGGTGGTAAGGATATGACTGCTTGCAGCGCCACGAGTGGAGGCGGGTGTATGCACCGGCACGGTACTACCTATCTATCTTCTCACCTCTCTCAGGCTACCCGAATATCACAAAAACCTGGGATATTAAACCCTCCGCTACTGCACACAAGCTCAGCCTCAACACATGCGCGGGCGGATCAGCAGTGTATGTAGGCACAAAGGTCAAGGACAGGAGAAGCGGCTGTTCGGCATTCTTTCGAGTACTAGCCGGGATTCTTCTCGGGAGCCTAGATGCGCGGGTTGTGGATCGTATCCGGATAGGGAGTTGGGGTGGGTTTTCCAGGAGGGGGTTACTATGGGGGTGAGGGGTTCCGTATAACTAATTTCGTATTCGGATCGCGTCTGAGATCTATTCAGTGTGGTTTACCCACCATTTTAATACCTATTTTCTTAGGTTGTATGCGTGTACTTGGGGCGGTAAATTAGTTTACGATGCGGGGTTGAGTAGGTATACAGAGAATTGCATAATATATTTTTCAATCATTCTCGATAGTAACATCATCTCTTTTGACCCTTCCCCGTTGAGTAAACTCCCGAATCCCGTCCCATAACGACTGAGGGGTTGGCTTTTCTGCAACAATGTCTGGTTTCCGAGATAACTTATCGACAAGGTGCTTCTCTGTTGTGGGACCAATAACGGCTAGATATGACCCACTGGAGAGAGTAGTGAGATGCTTCGTCAAGACGCCAACGGCTATATCCGCTCCCGCAGGAGAGAACAGAACAATCCACCTGGTCCTGTCTTTCGTCTCGTCGATCACCTCCTCAAACTTAGCCTCAAACCCTTTGTCCACAATAGTCTCGTATACCGTTAACGTCTCCACCACAATGTTCCTCCCTTTGGGAGCTGTGGAAAGTGTCTTGGGAATTACGTCCCGCCTGGTCTCTCCCGCGAGAAATAGTAGCGGTTTTGGCCGAGACCCGTAGGATTCTAGGATCAAATTTGCGAGTGCTTCTCCATTGCCGGAGTTCTGGCCTAGGACGTTCGATGCTGTAAAACCTAGTCCGATGAGTGCTGAGCCCGTTGCAGGGCCGACAACCCATACCTTTGTGTTTGCGAATAGGTTTTGGAGGGTTGTTGGTGGGAGGGCGGGGATTATGCTCGAGAGGGCTTCGACGGTGCGCTGAGATGTTATCAACAGACCTCCGTATGAATCAGGATCTGCGGAATCAAATTTGGTTATGAGGTGGGTTTTCAAACTATCTAGGTTGACATGGTGATGTTTGAGGACTGGAATAAAAAGTGGCTTGAAGACAGCATCATCTAGCGGGTTGGAGGCGAAGAACTCGTTGTATTGCTCGTGGGGCTGAGAGCGGGTTTTGAGGAATAGTATTTGTATATCCTTTGTCTCCATCTCAGGCATCTTTAGGGGAGTAATCCGAGGAAGCGAATGCGGGGTTCAGACGATACTCAGAAGCAAAGAAGAGAGGGGAAGAAATGAAGGTTTGGGCTGGAATAATAATGATCCGTTGATAAGATCTGATAAACCACGAAATGGAGGACTAGTCCAAATGAGGCTCGTCGGTTCACTCGCGCCAGCGCCCGGTCCAAGCCCAAAGCAACGGCCAATTCAGCCTCACACACCTGCAACACGAACCACTTGCTATTTTATTATCGGTCTTCCCCTGGAAAGGAGGGGAACGTTTTCTGTCTGTTCCTTATTCCCATTCATTCGTTTTTCCTCTCACTATCCTGCCCAAATACTACGACACCGATATCCAGCTGTCACCAACACCTCTATCATTAATTGATAGGTAGTGCTGTTCACCTCCAATCCCAACAGCACCCCCTTTGTATCACAAACACCCTTCAGGCGGACCTTTGTTCTCGTCATCCCTTGTCTGCAAATACCACCTTCCCCTCGGGAATACCAAGCATCGAAACGACACCGGCACCAAAATGCAGCGCTCAATCTACCCAGCAAAGACCCCTCCGCTCCACCATCCGGTCCCTCAAAAGCCCGTGACGGTTCCGGTCATGCACTCACCACCGCCGCCGCCCTCATCGTCGAACTCTTACTACTCATCCCCCTACGACGCTTCCACGAGCTACTCCAACGGCGCAAATCTCCACCCAAATTCTGCAGCATACCCATCATGGGGCGGCGGCGGCGGACCCAGCGGCTTCCTAGCAGATCCAACAGCGCAGATGGGCCTATCGGTCGCGAAAGCCGCAATGTCAGGCGGAACGGACTATGCCGAGAAAAACGTAACCCCGTCTAGCTCCCTCCATCGAACATTCTAGGGGCCAGAAAAAGGAAAGGAAATGAGCAAGAAGAAGACTGACGCAAATGCCAGATCAACCGCTATTTATCCGCTCTACGACCGTACTTTGCTGTAACGAATACCTACGTTTTGCAGAAGCTCCGGTTGCTGCTGTTCCCGTACCGGCATACCCCGTGGTTCCGCGTCTCGTCTACCCGGTCGTCCACCACCCCCGGTGGCCCGCTAGAGTACTACTACCTACCCCCACGCGAGGATATCAACTCCCCCGACCTATACATCCCCGTCATGTCCATTGTCACCTATATCCTCCTGAACTCCTTTATCTCGGGAATTTCGGGGAATTTTCACCCCAAGCAACTTGCCCAGACCGCTTCTACCAGCTTTGTCATCATGGTGTTTGAGATCGCGATCATGAAGCTGGGGGTCTACTTATTGAGCATTAGTAATGGCAATGGAGAAGGCCAACTACTGGATTTGCTAGGGTACTCGGGGTATAAGTTCTTTGGTGTTATCATGACGATTCTGATCGGAGAGGTACTGGGGCAGAATGGGATCCTTGGCTGGTTCGTGTTTTTGTACTTTTTCGCAGGGAATGCTTTCTTTTTAGTATGGAAGACCCTCCTTCCCCTACTCCCTTATACAAACCCCACTAATAATTCTGTAGCTCCGAAGCTTGAAACACGTTCTCCTCCCATCAGAAAACAACCCACAGGAAGGCAGAGGGGTATACACTTCCTCTTCCACCGTCCCTAGACTCCAAAGAAAAAAGAGAAGAACATGGTTCCTGTTCTTCTATAGCTACGCCGTGCAATTCCTTTCTGCGCTCATCTTAACTTCGGGTGTTGGGAAGGGAGTATAAAACAAAACCGGAAAAATTATTTCCATTCTCCATATAACGATTTCATGAAATTGGAGGTGGGTGGTCAGTGTGTGTGGGCAGGTGGGGTGGGCCTGGGGGGGAATAATATACTACATCGCGTTTTTGGTGCTGTTCGGTTCAATCCGGTCTGGCTTTCACCAAAAGAATAATCCCCGCCTTTGTCTTGCCTGTCTTGCCTTTCATCTTGTCATTGTAGCTCATCTTCCCTTCTCTTTCACTTTGTACGTCGCATAAACGCCTTCGGTCGTTTGACCATTGTACCTCGAAATCAAGCTAAGCTCGAAACCAACCACCCCCCCATTTGTAGAAAAGAAAGCGTCTATTCCACTTAGCTTAACCTAACCTATATACCGTAACCCCCTGTTATTCCCTCCCAGCCTCAAAGTCCCGGATCTGCTTCGACCAATCTATCCCCCCGCCGACCAATCCCATTAGCCCCTTCCCCTATCCCCCATCAATCCAACCAACCAAAAGGGACGGAAAGAAAACATACTACGACTCGGGAAAAACCGCCCAGGATCCGGCATGCGATACCTGTACTCCCGTTCCGCGCTCGTCTTCCAAGCGATCGCCACGATGCCCGCGATCACCGTGGCCATGATGGCGGTATTCGTTTTCCAGTTCTTAGGTTGAGAGTACCAGCCGCCGCTGGGGGACCAGACGTGTTTTGGGTAGCTTTGTGATGTAAGTTAGTGGTGAGGGGATGTGTGTTTGAAGGGGTGGGGTGAAGGGAGGAGGTACGGGATTTTGCCGCCGCCGCCGCCCTAGGGGTGTTAGCTTCTGGTAATCCTATGTGTGTGTGTGGTGCAGGGGAAGGGTACCATTGTTGTTGTCTCGGTGGTGGTGGTGGTGATGGGAAGATGGGTGGATGAGATTATGGAGGATTCGGTTGGTCTTGGTTTGGTTCGGTTTGGATTGTGGGGTGTTTGGCGGGGGATTTGGAGTCAGGTGTGGTTTTGTTGCCAAGAGTCGTGATGTCGGTGGGGGTTGGGATGATGATCGGGGCTGTCGGGTAACGATGTGTTCGAGTAGAATATGGGCGGACAGGGGTTAATCGCTGCAAACCCGGAATGATTGTTTCTGAGCTTTGGGTTGCGAAATTTCCTTAGAATTACAAAGTCCCGGAATCTTTAGACCGAGCTTGAAACGCAGCATGTCCCAAAGTGCACCCCCCCCAAAATCTAATATCATAAAAACCCCCGCCGATATTCATAACCTATCACTCGCCTTCAACTCCCCTCGTGAATACCCAATGGTCCCATCAGGTAATTCTATAGACATGATACTAAGGATGAGATAGCTCATCTCGGAAGCGCTATCGGTATTCTACAATATAAAGCCCCCACCAGGAAGTAAGCATTATTAGTTCCGCCATTCCTTTCCCTTCCTTTCTTTCCTTCAATCGAATCTTCCCAGGCATCCATTTTACCTCTCGCCAACGGAAACGATACTTGGTAGTTCCCTACAGTCTGTCGTTTCGTTCGTGATCATATCCAAAACTCTTACGCCTTCTACATTCAACACGCCTGTCGCTAGTGCAATGAAGCGGAGTTCCGCCGTGTGGCAGGCGGAGGGCAATAGTGGTCTGGCGAGCTGTTAGTATTCAAGCATAGTCTCATGAGGGAAGTAGAACAACTTACCCAATCCTAACATCATTAACCAGCGGCACCAATTCCGCCGGTTCCAAGTACTGTGCCCGATGTGTCTGGTACACCACTGCCTCATCTAGAACCGCCTCTGTTACATCTTCACCTCCAGCAGGTCTCGGAGGAAGTGACTTCCCTTCGCCGGCCTTCCGGCGCTTCGGTGGAACGATTAACGCGAGCTTTCGGGTTCGCTGGGAGCGGTTCACAACAAAGACGGTCCAGACGAAGACCTCACCGACATACACTCTTGATGGGCCAGAGAATGTTATGGTCAGGCCTGGAGTGCTCTCGGGTGCCGGGTTCGCTACGAAAGAGGGGGTGGAATGGTTTGGCGGTGTAAAGGTTAGAGCAGGGGATGGGGCGGCAGACTGATGGACTGGGCGGATCCCGGCCGATGATGAAACGGTTGCACCGTGGATAATACTTCCCAGGGAAGGTGGTCGATGGGCCCGCTGGATGCCTGGTGAGGGCTGAAAGGCGGGGCTTTGCGGTGGCGAAAAGTCCACAGTTGTGGTCCAATTTGTAAATATCTTGGGATGGCATATTGACGAGAGGTGGGCGGTTGCTCGTAAGGTGACAGAAATAGGACGTATTGGCGAATTAGATGATGCTGGGGCTGGCGAACCAGATGTGGGGAGCAGATCGGTCGGTGTTAGGACAAATAAGAATGTTATATCATCTCGCGGTCGACACTCTATAGGTAAAGAAGGAGACGGAGAATCTGTCAGTGGGTCGGCTTTTCCGCCAGACAGTGCGATTTCAACACTCTGTATAGTTACATCGCATTCACTGAAGTGGGTCACTTCCAAATCCAGAGAAGCAATGATAGTCTGCTTTGTCCCGGAAAATATACGGGAGTAGCGCAGTCGGATATTAATAGCAGGGTAAATATTGAAATCGCGCTTCGCAGCATAGCCGAAGGGGCGGAGGGCTTGCTGTGGCGTCTGGGTCACAGGTATCACCCGGGAAACTCTTGAAGCAGAAAGCCGAGGAGCAACTGTGGATAGATATGGATCTTGGGCAAAAGACTCGAGTAGATTAATTCCAACAGGCTGTCTGGTCGAGAGATATTCATCTTCGACAACAGGCTTGTGAAGCTCAGCCGGGCGTATGGTGGCCGAGGCTGTCAATACAACCTTTGGGTTGTTGAGACGGGCCCGGGGATGCCCCAGGGGCACGTCAATCTTCCATATTGCTAGTCTCTGTGCACCGTTATCTATGACGATTCGCTTTGTCTCATTTTCATCCACCACGGTTTGGAATAACAGATGGATTGCCTCCACATGCCTTCCCCCATATTGTGGCTGCCGCTGCTGCTGTTGCCGCTGGCCGTCTACAGCGGCTACTTCGAGAGAAACGGCGAGACGAGAAAGGTAGGATTCGTAGACACTATCTTCTAGGGGGATTAGAAGCTGAAGAACCACGAATACCGGCAGGGTTTCATCTATGGCGAAAAACTGTACTTTAGTTCTCAAATGATCCCCGCTTCAATCACATAGGAGAGCAGCAAACCGTAGAAAAGGGATCTTCGCTGTTCGATTGCGGAAACAGCCGAGATCCCGCCATCAGCAGTCGAAATTTGCTGCTTGTCTTGCTTGAGCGCTTCATCTATTGCCCGAGAGATATCTAGATCTGATGCTTGAGGAACGACAAGCTCTAGACGAGCTGATTCCTGAAGCTCAACGGTGTTTGTGCGGGCATGTGCTTTCTTTCGAGGAGCTGCCGTAGGCATTATTTAGAGGGGACGGGGGAAAGAGGCCCAAAGTTGGCCAGAACTGGATATGTTTCTGAAACGGATCAGTTTCTCAGGGTAGGTGTGATGCTAATAGGGTATCACCGCAGGTTTTGGTGTTCGGTTTTGTATCAATATCCGGCGGAAGTGCGATTTAATTGATTCCCACCTCATTTGTTGGACAGACTCCGTATTCTGTGTCTCGGAGAAGAGACATACAGCGTAGAGGCTCTGTGGAGTTGAGCATACTCTAGCACTGCACGAGTAGAAATTCTGGACACGTGAGTTTGACCGGGACATAGAATTTGTGACCCAACGGGCACCCAATCAGGAGTTGATCTTTTTGCGCTGGCGCGCACTCATTTTTTCTTTCCCCCTTCCTTGCCAAAGGAAAAAATATTGGTTGCCATTGCCGGAGGCAGCAGGACAACCACCACCACCACCCCGACACATCTCTTCTCTCTCTTTTTCACCCCCACCCGTCTCCAAGCTTGAACCTCATCAACCTATACGCGTCGTATTTTCATTGCTAACCTTTAACATCCCCGATTCATCATGTCAGCCCTGTGGCAGGAGGCAAAAAATCCTGAGGGTCGTGTCTATTATTACAATGTTCAGACAAAAGCTACGCAATGGACAAAGCCTGCTGAGCTCATGACTCCAGCTGAGGTACGTTTTCCTGAGATTACGAGGAAAAGGTATTTGCACGGCAACAGCACTAACAAACCCAATAGAGAGCCCTTCAAGATTCACCATGGAAACAACATAAGACTGAGGATGGTCGCCCTTATTGGTTTGTCCCGCTGCGCCTGCGCTTCTCCTGATGGGAGAGAAGAGATCGCTGATGCTTGCTATTTTTCGATTTAGGTATCATGCGGAAACGAGACAAACAACCTGGGAAATGCCCGAAGCCTATAAAGCGGCCCTTGAGAGAAGCTCTCAGTCGCAAGCGCTGTCGCATACACCGTAGGCTAACCCGAATGTCACTAACTCGAGCAGTGGCTAACAATAAACAAATAGGCAAACGTTTGTCGCTGGGGGTACCCAACACTTTAATAACAGTTACGAGAATAATGAACGTCAGGTTGCAATCCAAGGCCAACATTGTCCGGATCCGGGGCCGGGTAATGATAACGTCACCAAATCCATGGCCCTCCCGCCCTCGCTTGGTAATGATAAAGAAGGCCCTCAATATTCTACCCATGATGAGGCGGAGGCAGCTTTTGTAAAGCTCTTGCGTCGAAGTGGCGTCGCCCCGGATTGGACATGGGAACAGACCATGCGCTCAATCATTAAGGAGCCCCAATACCGGGCTCTAAAGGATCCGAAGGATAGGAAGGCCGTCTTTGAGAAGTATATCGTTGAATTAAAGCAGCAAGAACATGAGAAGGCCAAAGATAGGATTACAAAGTTGAGACAGGACTTCGCAGTAATGCTTAAGAGCCACCCAGAAATTAAACATTATACCAGATGGAGGTAAGTACAATACCCATTTCTCCCTCCCCAACTCGTTTTCTCTAACTTTACGTAGGACCGCCCGTCCTATGATTGAAGGTGAAACCATTTTCCGCTCCTCTTCTGACGAGACAGAGCGCCGTCAGTTGTTTGACGAATATATTATCGAACTTCGCAAGGCCGAGCAAGAACGCGAACACCAGCATAGAAAGGAGGCCTCGGAGGAATTGGTCGGGCTGCTCAAATCGCTCGATCTAGAGCCATATACACGTTGGTCAGAAGCCCAGGCGATTATCCACCAGAATGAGCGTTTTCAGTCTGAACCAAAGTTCCAGGCACTGTCCAAGCTTGACGTGTTGAACGCGTTCGAGAATCATATAAAAGTACTCGAGCGAGCCTTCAATGATAAAAGGCAAAAAACGAAGAACATGAAGATGCGGAAAGAGAGGAAGAATCGAGAAGCATTCTCTGTAAGCTACTTAGATTATCTTTCTGGTGCCGCTCCTTTGGTTTTGCTAACGCATCCTCTCAATTAAAGGCATTATTGGCTCAGCTCCGGTCTAAAGGTGAAATCCGTGTGGGAACCAAATGGAAACATATTCACCCATCCATCAAAGATGATGAGAGATACCTTAACATGCTTGGCCAACCAGGATCTACCCCGCTTGATCTCTTTCGGGATATAATGGAAGAAATTGAGCGAGAGCTTCGACTGAAGAGGAACTTGGTTATGGATATACTGGATGTAAGCTATCCCCCCTGTTTTAATCCTACCAATGATGGCAGTTGCTAACAATGGAGATAGGAAAAGCGATTTGAAATTAGGGAACAAACTACTCTTGAAGAATTTTCAAATTTGCTTCAGTCTGACTCTCGTACCTCACAGTATGACCGTGAAACAGTTTCAGCTCTGTTCGATAGGGTATGTTTTAATTTATTGGTTTACTGGGCACAGCTAACACTCCATAGCTCCGCGAGAAGATCGTCAAACGATTGGAGGACGACCGCCACCAACTCGAACGCCAGCAGCGCCGCCGCACAGACGCACTTCGTTCGGCGATCAAACACCTTGAACCGGCAGTCGAAATTTCGGATACATGGGAGCAAGTACGACCCCGAATCCAGAAGTTAGAGGAATTTCAGGCTCTTGAGTCGGAAGAGTCGCGTCGTACGGCATTTGATAAGTATATCCGCCGGTTGAAGGAGAAACATGATGATAGGGAAAAGGAGCGTGACAGAAAGGACCGTGGGGAAAGAGTGCGTGATAAAGACAGGGATACAAGATCTTACCGCGGTGAACCCGAATTGCGCAATGGTCATGACTCGACCAGGTCCTACCATAAACCCGCAGCGTCATCCCGACACCACCGTGATTCTCATCCGCTAAGTCGCTCCCCAGAAGTAGATTCTTATGAGGCTGAGAGAAGGAGGGCTGCTGGCGAACGTGAGAGACAGTACCAGCATAGAGGAAGCACTGGTAGGAGCAATTCCCATCATCGTTCTGAGAGAGGGGGTAGAGAAGAGAGCAGGCACGGGCGCGATAGGCAGGAGAGTGTCTATGACCGTGAGCGCAGAGAGAGAGAGGAAGAGAGAGAAAGACTATACAGGACCAGGGGCGATGATGAGTACCGCACCAGACGGAGGCCCAGGGGGTTAAGCCCAGCTGAGGAGAGTGAAGATGGTAGGCGCGATTCGAAGGTTTGTCACGGAATCTATCAGGCTTGGCGGTTGCTCTGGAGCTGACACAGGTTTGTTGATATAGAGATCTAGGCGTGAGCGTACCCCACGAGATAGAACCCCGAGGGGGGGGAACTCGAGGGATAGAACTCCCGGCAACTGGGACGCCCGGTCTCCCCCACGTATTAAACAACTTGTTAAACTAGCGGATAAGGTGCAGGTTGATAAGGATGAGGAGAGCGAAGAAGGTGAAATCGCCGAATAGCGGGACTGATCTCTATTTTTCATGTGGTAACGGCTTTCTTGTCCTTTGAAATTTTCGTCGTTGAGGAAATGATATGGAAATGTCTACATTAACCATTCTTACTCCACAGATGGATGATTTGGGAACTGCGACTAACTGCCGTGAGCTATTTGCTTTCCTATTTCCCAAATTCCCTTTTGTAAAATCTTTAGCTAGCTTCTTTTCTCTTTTACCGGCGGCTTTTTGTTTACGCCATCCCGCAGGTACAGCTCAGGAGTGATAGGCCACCTGAATCCGGAAATAATAATCTTTTGAAAACACCTCCAGAATTTCTGCAAGTCGGTCGTTATTTCTGCTGAATGTCATAGTGCAAGCTTGGTGGTGATGATACTGTATCATATCCGAATGTCGTGGAATAACTTGTCCTTCACTCAGATGGAAGAGCTTGGGTCACCTCTGTGAAGCTAGCCATGTATCAACCAATGCCACCGGCTAGACAGGGGTGTCCCAGCAATCAAGGAGACCAGGTCCCGATACCACAGTCCGAATATTGGTGTTTAATCAGATAGTTGAGCACCCCCGTTCGTATACTGGTGCCCGGGATACTACATAAGTCACATGTGCCATAGACCTGGGCATGGGACAGGCCCAAAATGATGTAAACCTAGCCCATTCATAACGACACAGCGTCGGGTCATGCCATTTCCCGAGTGATGCCCTATGAGGAATGCTCTAAGCTGTGCCGTGCCGCCGTCAACATTCCAAAGACACCGGAATTGAAAGGGTTGTACTGTGACAATCCGTACTCTGCTCCCGCATGCTTCCTTTGCCTCTTCTCTCCCGGGGGCTGCAGATATCGGAGCTGTGCCGATTTATAAATGGATCTGGGATCCCAACCACCGGTCCTCTGTGGGGAAAGCTTAACGAGGCTGCCAAGAGAGCTTATCTCCTCGGGTAATGGCCCGGCAGGGGTGTTGGGGGGGGCCAATAATAGTAGCTTCCTGTGGTGATCCTTTACCGTAGTCGTGGTCTACTGCCTGTACCCGAGTGCAAGGCCCTGACTTGAGGTTGGTTGCTCTGCAAGGGGAGGCAGAGAGGTCCTTATGAGACGTGCCCTTTTCCCTATTGGCCACAAAGCTATGATGCCGTGAGGTACTGTACCGCATTAACAGTAGATATTAGTACCAGCACTCCTTCAAGGTGGAGAATATCCGGGTAACTTTGCTTATTACAAGTATTCCGGCCTTGCCAACATAGCTATTGTTGTCCCCTCCTCGAGTTCACCGGAATAAAGCCTTGAGAGGCCACATAGCAATAAACCTTATTGCTTGTCGGGAATCTGTAATATTTTATACGCCCCACTTTTCCGCAAGCTCGCTCCTTCAAGTGCTAGTACTGTGGCATCTCTCCCTTCACCTTTCTTTCTTTCATTCTTTTCTTCTACTTTCTATTCCATTCCCCTTTCAGCTTCACTGCAACAACCCCACAAACCCCGCCTGGCGCATTGTCGAATCCTTTTACACGTAATGAGTGGCTATATATCAAGACCACCAATGCTCCTGAGGAGCTTGACCATGATTTCTGCCCTGCTGGGCATCTTGCTACCTGCTTTTTCTGCTGCGCAAGCCCACGAAGTTTACGATCCAGATCTTTCAATCGGTCTCGCCCACCCGTGAGCATACTCTTTCCCATTCTAGAGTTTGCGGGGCTGGTGTGTTTTGGGATCAGGCTCACGCGTGTTTTCTTGTGCGGAATAGGTTCTCGGAAGATCGACAGACTATCCCTGGCTATGCTATTCACGGAAGCCCGCAGATCCTATCTGACAGACTTGTACTCACCCCGCCGTCGCCGGGGAACCAGAGGGTTGGGCTATGGACTACGAAGACAAACCCGTACAACGAATGGACACTTGACGTTAATTTTCGGACGAGCGGAGGGGAGAGACCTGGAGGGAGCTTCCATGTTTGGTATACCGCCGGAGGTGCTCATGGGAAGGAGGGAATGGAATCTGTTTATACCTCCAAACCTTGGGACGGTTTGGCTCTCGTCGTGGACTCGTATGGCGGGGTATGATTCACCTATGACGAATGCGAGGGGTAATCTTGGGCTAACGGCATCTGTGGAGGGGAAAAGTCTGGCACTATTAGAGCTTACTTGAATGATGGGTTGACAGATTACTCCATCCACCACAACGTGCCTTCACTTTCCTTTGGACATTGCGAGATCCATTATAGAAATCGGGGGACTTTGACTGGTCTCAGGATTACCCAAAGTCCCAAAACCTTTAAGGTTGAAGCCGATGGATCGCTCTGCTTCGAAACCACTCGTGTGCGTTTAAATACAGGTTGCAATAAGGGCGAAGTCTAAGCTGACGTATTTTATAGGTGCGTCTTCCTACTGGATATCACTACGGCATCTCCGCCGCCACTTCAGAGACCCCGGACAGTTATGAGCTGTTTTCAATTCTTCTCAGCTCCCCCGAGCGCGTCGATCTCTTCAAAGCGAAAGATAGCCACCACGGGGGCCAGACACAGCAGCACCTGGACCAACACCAAGAGAAGGAGAAGGAGAAGGAGCGAGAGCAGTCGCATGGTCGCAGTACTCATGAAGAGGATCACACAAAGTACAACCCTGAGTACAAAGACGAATCGCCGGAGAAGTACAAGAGCGAACACGACCGATTTGTGGATGTTCACAATCGTCTCCAGGGCATTGTATGGTTTTTATTTGCCCGCTTTTAACTAGGGGAAGCATGGCTAACTTTTTTTTTTTTTTTTTTTGGCGTAGACTCATCATTTGGCAGCTATTCAATCGCAAGTTGGAATACTCTACGATAAAGTGGATTCATTTGGCCACAAGCAGGATGATTACCGTGCAGAGTTCAGAGGGGCTAAAATACCCCGCTCACAGATTGACGGTATGGAAGAAAAGATGAAGGCTATCGAGGACCTGGTTGTGCAAATTGGAAATACCATTACCGCAAAGGATTACTCACAGCACTTTGAGGCGCTGCACAAGACTCTGGAGAATCATCACTCTAATCTGCTTTATACTGTACCAAACAAGGTCACTCAAGGTAAATACACGCTCTCATGTGATTTCTGTTTCCAGGGGTCGGGATTGACATGTGTTACGGCAGCAATGACCACGAATACTCCGAAAGTTGGGTTCGGGATTACCCTTCTTATTGTATTCCAGGTGATATTAGCGGTTGCCTACATTGTTTACAAACGTAGACGAGCGAGTTCTCCGAAGAAGTATTTGTGAATGTCTAGTCTCTTTCTTCTGGGGGTTTATTCGAAAGAAAAAAAACATTACACGGGCTATTTCATATTCTCTAACTTTTTATCCATTTTATCTTTCTTTCTTTTTTCTTTTTTCTTTTCCTTTTTTTCTTTTTCTTTTTCTTTTTTAATCCTGCATGGTGCAATGTAGTATGAATTAACGGGGGAGATGGATGTTGGATATTGTAAGATATAATAAACCAAAAATGGCTCAAAGGTCAAGTTGAATAGTCGAACCATAGAGAGGAGGAGGCGCATGACCCCAGTAAAATAAGAAAAGAGAAGTTGTCCATCTGCGGGGTGGAGGGTGAATGGCGGCACAATTTCTTTTTTGTTGGCATGACATCCGCAGCGTGGAGAAGAAACATTGGTGAGCGAGCCAGAGAGAAGAGAAAGGAACGAAAACTATTCAAGTATTGAATCATCACGCTTCACTCCACCGTGACGCATCTTGCAAGGTTGATAAGATTGTGGGGTTGTTAAAGCCTAGAGAGCAAAAGATCTCTCCCCCTTGCTTCTTGTCACCGTCAGCCTCAACTCCATTGTTCCATTCCCTCTACTTTAACCCTTCCCTCTTTCCTTCCTTCCTTCCTTCCTTCCTTTTATTTGTGCCTGATTTACCAACTCATTTCCTTCTCGGTTCTCCTTTTTCTGTTCATCTACATTACCTACTTTAATCCCCCCGCATTGCAGGTAGCTGGCCGCTTGCAGAGCAAATAACAGCTTCCTTTAATTTTACCGCCCTCACCCTATAACTCCTTCTCGCTGCGCAAAAGGGAGTATATAATCCTTAAAATCCTTCATCCCACACCACGCCCTAAGCAACCGCCTCATCTCTAATCGGGAAAAGAAGGGAAAAAAAAAACAATACGATAACGGTAACAATTTTTGTACTGGTTACGCTTACACAGTCACACACGTGGTCACGATGGCTGGCACAGAAGTCTACGAATGCCCGTGGTGCCGATTTAAGTCAGGCGCAGAGTACACCATACTCATGCACATCGAGGCAATACACACGGACGACTCACCATTCATGATAAAGGACGAGCATGGCAACAGGGATATAAGCAGTGAGGATCTGGCGGACATAGACTTTGATGTTCCCCTGGAAGACGATGCGGAGACCACGTACATCCTCTGCACAGAGGACGGATGCGAGGAGAACGTTCTTCTGATGGACCTACAGACACACTTGGACTTTCACGCCGCGGAGCAGATTTCTATAGAGGATGTGCGCAGTCAGACTCCCGTTTCTGGGGATGATAGCGGGAGCTGCAGTGGGAGTCAGGATATGGTTTTGTCGGAGAAGGGGAAGAGCAGGTATGGGTATGGGCGCTCGGAGGGCAGTGTCGAAGGAGGCAGGAGGGAGAGGAGGGAGAATAAGACATTGATTGCTTCGAGGGAAAGGGATAAGAATGGCTATAAGCTTTCATTTGCTCAGGATCAGGGCTCTTCCTCTTCTTTGGTACCCTCGAGAACATCGAGTCATGCGAAGTCACCCAAGAGGTCTCATAAGTTGATGTTTGGTCTACCTGTTAAGGACCCGTGGAGACAGAGGGAGAAGGAGAAGGAAAAAGAGCGGGAGAGAGACAGAGAGTTGGAAAGGGAGAGGGACAAGGAGAGAGCTAGGGAGGTTCGGGGACCGGTTGAGGGGGGTATGGTCAGGCTTATTGATAGGCACAATCTGCCTGGGCAGCAAACGGTATCCTCTAATCATGTTCTTACTCCAGTCAAGCGGTTAGGAGTAAGTGACGGGGCCTTTGGATTTTCTACGTGGTCTGTGATGAGGGAAGTATAACTAATCATTCTGGTGAAAAAAATATAGCAGAGTGACCTAGGACCTTATGCTCACGAGGCACAAATGCCGGTCTGGCTCCGCAAAGAGCTTGAACAAGGTGGCAAACAGTCCAGGGAGACTAAACTAGATCCTACCACCGGGCATTTGGTTAAAGTTGTCACGGTCTCCAATGAGACTCCCGATCTCATCCCTGTAATTGCCCTTCTCTGTGAACACGATCCTCGTGTTGCGAGAGCGTGGGTTTGCCATCCGGGCACCAAACATGTTGGAAAACAGATTAGGGGTGAGGGTGGTTTCTGTGGGTATAGAAATATTCAAATGGTCGTCAGCTATATTCAAAGCGCATACCCTAGGGGATCTCATCCGTTTGAGATTAGAATTCCGACTATCCTGAGGCTTCAGGATTGGATTGAAGAGGGATGGGATAAGGGAATAAATTCCAGCGCTAGATTGGAGACTGGGGGCATTAAAGGGACCAGGAAATATATTGGGACCTCAGAGGTACCGCTGTCTATGGTTGGTGTGAGGTATTAACTAACCTGGGAACACAGGCTCAAACAATGTTTGTCAACCTTAACATCCCTTGCCGCCCTCATAGCTTCACCAGATCAGAAGGCCTCAAAACCCAGGAGAGACTCCTGGATTGGGTCGAAAACTACTTCTCTGATGGTGGTATCCTCCCAGAAGCCACCCCAGTAAAAGTTTACCGCACACAGAAGCCCCCAATATACTTTCAGCACAGCGGTCACTCCATGACAATAGTTGGGTGCGAGACCAACAGAGATGGTTCTAAAAACCTCCTAGTCTTCGACCCCTTCTTCACACCTTCCGCCCCTATGAAGAACCTGATCGGCGCGCGCTCCCTAAGCCATAGAATAGACTCGGAGCTACTCCTTAGGGCCTACAGACGCAGGATGAACTACTTGCAAAAGTACAAGGAGTTTGAAGTGATAACGTTTGTGCCTCCTATCGCGAGTCATTATAATAAAAGCATTGCGGAGGGAGGAAGTGGAGGTGGGATCTATTATTATTTTCAATAACTGACTATACGTAGCTTGGATCCGGACGCTTGATGTCCTACCCACCTGCCTACCTGCCTCCTGGATGGAATGGCGTTATCTCTTCAAAGAGAGTAGGGTATACAATAGATAATCTGTTTTCTTGTCTTTTTTCCTTTGTTTACCTTCTTTCGATTAGGTTTGGATTTAAGGCGCTTTATCTTTGTCTTGAGCTGTGAGCATGGTATGATATATAATACCCGGGAGTTTTTTGTCTGGTTGGCTTTGGCCTTTTCTATTACTGCTACTACTACTTTTTCCTTTGGCTCTGGGACTATCTGAGCGGGCCGGGATGGCAGTCTGGTGTATTCTAGATGGACGAGGTATGCATAATAAATCGCGGATATCCTTCTGGCGAGACGAGCAGTGAGTCAGATATGAGTGATATTTTGTGCTGTAGACGTGGAGTACTGTTCTTCACCTACGATATGGGTAAACTCTTTCTATCCAGAGCAGCCTCGTCTTCAGCCCACTACCACACGCCCCAACCGCAGGCACTTGGTATCATACCATACCGGTACTATGGATGCTGGATCAATCAACCCATCCAGTCACGACAGCTAAACCCCGCCACACCCAAACACTGTGTTCACACGATCAACTCGGGCAACCGGGTAATCCCACCCTCCCCCCCCAGGTCCAATACACAGGCGTGGCAAGTCTCATTTGCTGTCCCTTGCCCTACATGAGCTCGCTGTACCTGTACACCCTTGTACCACCGGCACAGCAACTGTGCCACCATGCCTACGTGTTGTATGATAGGCAAAAATACATGCAGTACCGTAATTTGAGCTATGGATAGAATCTCGCTGGCATCCTACCTACCTACCTACCTACCTACCTATCTACCTAACTTGCATACCCACCGTAGAACCTCATGTAGATAAAATAGTGAAAACCGTGTTCCCATGTATGTATGTATGTATGTATCATAGTCGAGAATCACCCACTTTGGAGGAGGAGGAGGAGGAGGAGGTACAGGAGTAGTAGGTAACAAGCAAAACGTGGCAAAATGCGGTTATCTACAGTATTTATTTGGGGTTTTTGTTTGTGGTGCTGATGCGCTTATGACAGATAGTTAGCTAGCTAGCTAGAGCACCTCACTGAAATGACATGAACTGCGCTGAACTGCACTGGGCTCGGGTGGCTGGTGTGGTATATATAATGCGTGGCATGATGGTTCTATGTAGTGCGTATCGTGGGATCGAGGGGGTTCGTTCTGGGCATTGGTAGAATACTCCGGTCGACTGGTTAGCCTATATATGCCTCCAAGATTTTCTGTTCCGGCGGGGAGGTTTCTTCCCTGCTTTGGATGATTTCTCGCGGGGGGGGGTCTCTGGTCGGGTGAAAATTGGGAAAGGAAGGGACTTGTGTTTATTACTTATAACTCTGATTTTGTCTATTTTCTGTAGGAGGTACACATCACATGATAATATACATGAAGGAGAAGGTTGAGTTGGGGATTTCCGGAATGTATGATAACCTACCATAACTTCAGGTTTTTTTCCATTTCTTCTTCTGGAGCATGGGTAGAAAGAAAGGATGCGCGGGTGCGGAGGGGGATATTGTGGATTCACCTTTAATCACTCGTTCTGGGATACTGGATGCTGATGTTGAAGGAAAGAAAATATGGGCTGCGGAGGAGGTAATGATTTACGGTGGGGATTTTTATTCAGTGGAGTGGAACTGCTTAAGTGGAGATGAGGATCGTGATTGATTGTGATACCTGGGGAAAGTTGGTAACAGGATTCTGGAAAGGTGAAGCAAGCGAAGGTAAGAAGGAGGGGGGGGGTGAAAACATTTTCATAGCTTGCGCATCCTTTGACTAGTGCGTACGTATACCTTAGCGGCCTTAGGGTGTGCGGCCGTTAAACAGCTATTTCTAGCAGCGGACGTTTAAGGTATAGTATGATATCATACCCGCTGTACGAGTAGTCTATCTAGCATACCCCCTGCAGGTTCTTATAAGCTTCCAGGCTTGCTATAGTAGTAGCTTCGTTCCGAACGGGTAGGAAACAAGGCTGTTCTCCATCACTACCGCCGCCGCCTCTTTCTTCTCCGTTTTCATTCTGGTAGGGCGGGCTGACCCGCCGAACCTAAATATGACTTATCAACAAGATCTACGATACTCACGCTACTAAAGTAGACCAGCGACCCAAAGCGCCCCGGGCACAACGCCACACCGCAAGAGCGTCCGCCCCCGAGAAGGAGGGTGACCGTAGGCCTCCATGGCCCTTCGGTTATCGGTAGCTCAGGTCGGCCTAGTGTAGGGAGGGGGTTGGAGTCCTTAGGGATGAGACCGGAAAGCGGGCTGGAAATTTGGGCGCATGCCCAGGACCGAAAACGAGCTCGAACAACTCTTTCGCCTTTGCTTGCTAAGCCCACAGATAACCCCGACGACATTCCTGGGGAATAACGTATAGCGTTATATTATGCTGCTCAGTTGCCCTCTAGGAATTTGGGGTGTGGTGTAGTCCATGTAGATACCAGTATTACAGTTCACCATATATCATGCCACCGAAATCGTGGATTTTTGATCCCCGGATTCTTATATATATCATACTTTTACTTTTTTTATTATATTTATTTACAGCCCTTTTGGTGGCTTTGTTGTTCTGTTATAAGATGTCTCCAGCGACGAATAGATCTTACTTGTAGGTTTTTCTTCCCTCTTTTTTTTTTGCAAATAAGTTAGCTAGTATAGTATGATACCGGTATGATACCCGAAAATCTCGTGAAACCCGTTAATCAAGCTGCTAGCGAAGAAGGTCAACCCGCCCGCCATATTGGGATAGACCTATTTAGTCCGACAAGCTAGCGGAACCGCGAGTGCAGTATATATATACCACTTCCGCAAATCCAAACAAACCTCTGAGGCCCCCCCTACCAATTTACTAGCCATGCCATGTCATGCACTCCCAACCAACTAACCACACCCGTACCAGACAGATTCGCGACCTGACTACAAGGACATGAAACGTCAACTCTCCATGGTGATTGCCGGTGGGTGACGCCACAATGGTAGCAGCGGCGGTAGTTACACTCCCGTTTGAAAAGTTCTCGTAACCACACTGGTACCTTCATGTAGTTGTGGCTGGCAATAGTATGTCGGCGCCAGCCAAGTATCAGCCACAAATACATAAATATACCAGTGTGGTTACGAGGACTTTTCAAATGCGAGTGTAGTATGTAGTGTATAGTCGATGTATATGTAATACCGTGCTGTACGCAGCGTGTGGTAGACTCATTCCTCTCTAGGGGTATGTGTGGATGACTTCGCCGCTAGCGGGGCGGCAGTCTGTGATCGATGGTCCAGTATAATACAATCCAATCCGGTAACAGCCGCAAGGCTCAGCGAGGGACACAGGTAATCCCAATCATTAAACTTACCACATGGCATGGCATGGGCCATGTGTGTTCCATTTAAGTATCTGCCGCGCCCCCTCCATATTCGTATTTCTAAGCCTTCTGCCAATTCATCCATCACTGTTAATCACCTATCCCTCATGGCATGCCGCAAAGCCCCACACTAACCTCCAAACCAAAGAGAGAAATAGTGGGGAAACACCCATCTTAAATACCTTATATCAATCCACAACTAACCCACAAGTCCACCACCGTCAAGTCCTTCCAATCAGCGCACGCTTCGACCAACTTAAACACCCATACTCACGACTTCTCACTCGAATGGCAATTCCTAAGCGTTGCGGGTAGGCAGGCTTGCTTGACGATGCTCGCTGGCACGAGGTAGCAGCCAACAAGCCCGGAGAGAGAAGCCCTCCTAAGTCAGACCACTACTGTTAGGATAACATGCGGCGGGGATATATTGCAAACATACAACAACGCTAGATACAACCTAACGTTTTTTCCTCCTCATTTCGCTTTCTCCTGTTCCCCTTCCTTCCCTCCTTTCACAAACCTAACGGCCACCATCCAACATCACATTACTCCCCCTAAGCGTCTATGAATTATCTTATACCGAAGAGCACTCGGCAGTGTGAGAAAAGGAAGCAAAGAAAAGAAAAAAGTCCTAACATACATAAAATAAGTGAACCGCTCTTGAATATGAAGAAAAACCCCCCACCGCTCCCACATTTACCATGTCTGCACGACAAAATGCAATCACGTGGCACCCGCGAGAAAGCAAGGCCAAAATAAACATTGCGAGGGGTGAAAGAGGAATGGCAATTGAGAGATGGTATTAGAAAAAGGCCAAATACTGATGAGAAAATTTTACGATTCAAGTGAGGAAGGTTTTGAAAGCTATGTAATGGAGATATAGAAACCAAAGTAAAAACTGGGGGGTGACGAAGAGGTAAATCATTAAGCAGGGGCGTACGGATCACGCTCCTTGAACACCAAGAAACAATCATCCTGAAAAATAAGGTTAGTCTCATGTCATTTTCGTAGTCGTATTGGAGAGCTTACTTCAGGGAAAATTGTTGCGAAAACTTTAATGTCCTCGGATTTTGGTGTGGTATGGTGTTCCCAGTCCATCATGAGAGATGCCTTGCCAATCATAGACATGAAATTCATAATAGCATACTGGTTAATGTTAGTAGCTGAGTCGGGTTCAAAGGCTTAGCAGGAGAAAACTTACAGTCTGACCAAGGCAAACATGGGGACCAGCTCCGAAGACGAGCCAATTCTTCTTCGCTGCCTCTGCCTCACCGCCCTCCAGCCAACGCTCGGGAACGAAGTTCTCAGGGTCATTATAAACCTCAGGATCGTGAAGAGAAGGGTAGAGAGTAGGAACAACCATAGCACCTTTGGGAATCTTGTACTCGGGGGTAATCTGGAAGCTCTTCTTGACTTCATAGGGAACCATGATGACCGGGGGACGATATCTGAGTTGCTCCTTGACGACAGCACGAGTGTAAACCATCTTGTCGATCATATCCAGATCAAGTCTCTTGTGTGGGTCGCCATCCCTAACGCGTAGCTGCTCCTCCCTAATCTTCTTCATAACATCAGGTCTATCGGCCATAATTTGGAATTGCCATGTGGTAGCACTAGAAGAAGCATCCTGGGACGCGAAAAGGAAGGTGAAGACCGTCATGGAAATCTCCATATCACTGAACTCACGAATCTGAGGAAGACCCTTAGCGGCAGCGACCTTAGCAGCCTCGGACTCTTTAGCCTCAATCATCGACTTGATCCACGAGTCCATAGTGCACCCAGGCTCCTTTCCTTCCATCATGGCGGTTCTAGACTTTGCAGCACAAGCAGCAAATTCTTTGAGAACGAAGTCGGCGCATTTCTTTCCGTACCAAGTCTTTGTCCAAGGGAGAATGATAGGGAAGTTGACTAGTTCGAGGGCGGCAGTAATTTTGTAATAATTCTCAGAGATCTCCTTAACAGCCTCGTCACTAATGTAGTGGCCAACAAAGGTTCTCAGGGAAACGGCGCAGTTGATATCGCGGAACTCAGACATGAAAGGGATAGGTTTCCCCTCCTTGGAAAGCTCCAGCCACCTTTTGAAGTAAATGTCGTAAATCTCTTCCTGTCCAGGAAGATACATGCCCATAGTCTGACGACTGAACAACCCATTGAGGCCTTTACGATACTCAACATGCGATTTGCCATCCAAGAAAACCCAATTGTCAGGACGAAGTATTTTCTTCGCAACATCCACGACGCAGGGGCTAACGTATCCCGGGGAATTGAAAACCTTGCGAGCTAAATCTCTGGTTGAAGCGATAACAACAAATCTACGCAATTATTAGCAATTGACACATAAACAAGGCAATAACGTCCAACTGCCACGAAAACAACGAAAACAAATAAACACATACTTATGAAAAACCGAAACGCAGCTGAGAGGTCCGCTATTCCACTTCGCAAGATACTCGGAAAACTTTGGATTAACAGACTCCAAAAAAGGTCCCATAAAAGGTATCTTCAAAGAGGGCCCAACAATAGACCCCTTGTTCCAGATATAACGACCTATACAAACAAAAACAAAAAAAACGCGAGTCAGCAACTTGATATGTTCACAGCCGATCGCGGCGGAACTAGAAAAGGGGGAGAGAAAGACAAACATTGATCATAGGTCACCGATAGGATGATGATCGAGAAGAAAATCTGCCATCCATTGAGTCCCTCGAGGGTCTTCCCAATAGTCCCTAAGCCCTCAACCAGTGTCTGGAATGGCAGCTCCGCAGAGCTAACAGCCGACGGCGGAGCAAAAGTGGACGAGTTGGCAACCTCGCCCATTGTTGAAGGAGTGAGTTAAAGGGGTGTGGAGGAGACAATGGGTTGGTTGGGCAGTAGTGGTGATGGTGGTTGGTGGTGACGGTGGGTGGAAAGAAGGGGGGAAGGAGGAAAACTAAAGCAGTTTCCGCCGAGCCCGGGGTTGCCATGGGCCTTGCTTGTCACACTAGACTTCCTCTCTCCGCCTCCTGTTTCTCCGTAGCCTCTTGATTTGGCGAGGGTTCGGGGGGTTTTTTAATTTTTATTTATCTAACCCCCTTATATACTTGGCGATTCATAAAGTATTCGGATGAATTGGAACCAAGATGTCCCAACTTACACCTAAACAATAGAATCTTGGCGCCAATTCATCCGAATACTTTATGAATCTCCAGGTACACCCTCCCCATCCCTCTTGGGCGGTGGAAGAGGAATAACGTTTTTTCGGATACAAAACTGCCAAGAATTGAATGGCAGCCCCAAGCAAGTTTGGCAGGCATAGAAAAGGGAGAAAGAGAGGAGGAAGGACCAGGAAGGAAGAAAGGGAGAAGCTAGCTACGGGGAAGAGGCGGGCCCGAATAAACAATAATAAGAAAGGCGGATTACAATACAACAATATCCTGGAAGACAAGAGGGAATGAGCTAGAAAAAGGCGACAAAGAGGAAGGGGATGTGCGAGGGTAGAGGGCCAGACATAGTCAATAGAATAGAATTGAATGGGAACAAACCAATCCAACAGTGCCGTATAGTATCATATGATACTTGGAAAGGAAATAGCCACCAGATGTTCCCCGCAGCGCCCAATTCTTACAAGATTGGCATATCTTAGAAGCCAAAGAAATCTTTTATCATCCATTTCCATCCCTCCCTCTCTCTCGAAGTTGCTCACACTGTACTACAATAACCCTTGCCAGTAGGCGGCCGACGGGGCAATTTCGTCGTCGTTTCCACCCAATCGGGAAATCAGCCGATCTCCCTCCAGGGGTAAAAGCGAGAAAAAATAAATAAACAAATATCACTTATGGTACTTGTATCCCCAGATTTGCAATTCACCAACAATCCTAATTAAATATCTTTCCCCTCCCCCCCAATCACAACCATCTTTTTTATTCATTGTAACTTACCGCAATAAAGTCGGCGAACGTATCGACGCGGTACAGTGGTGGTGGCCTAACATACTTGTACTACCAAATTTCACAAGTATCCGGATGCCTTGGCGCCAAGCTATTTTTGCCCAAAGCGAGAATGCGCCGGGGATGATAATATTGAAACCATTAACTACTATCCATGAAATTTATTCCCTCCCTTTTGGCTAATACATTGAGCTAGAATACTAGGTAGCTTAGATACTTCCCTGTTAATTTCCTCTATCGTGATCCTTTCCCATTCTTGCTTTAAAATTAATTTCATTTCCCCAGCTGTAGTCACCCTTTCAACACCTCTCCGGGTTTGGATCCTAGACTTCATTATGTTCCACAAGTGCTCTATCGGGTTTAAATCAGGTGAATTAGGTGGCCAATCAACCTTATTGAATCGCCTCCTTGGTTCTCTCATAGTTGGTGAAGTCCGAATCATGTGCCAGGGCATTGTCTTCCATTAAGAGAAAGTCTGGGCGGACCAACTTTCGTGCATGGCATGTGGGCCACAATAGCGGACGAGCAAGATCAGTCACATACCGCCATGAGTCTATACCCTTTGAATCCCCCCTCTTTAGCTTCTTAATCTTATACTTCTTACCTCTCCATGACTGAGTTGTTTTTGTCTTAACACCAGTAAGAGAAGCAAGAAGACGGGCTTCACGAGCATCAGCCAATTCCACTCTTCGTAATTCCTTCCACTCCTCGGATGCTCGCCATGCAGTATTTAGACGAAACTCCTCTTCCCCACAGTTCTCATTATAGCTTAGGATCTTGCTCGCGGCAGTGACCTTTTCCTCCTCAGTCTCACTCTCCCAAACCCAGAATGGGCCTTTCCATCCATAGGATATCATTCCCCAGCACATAATCGAAGCACCTTGCTTTTTTTTTGCCCCTATACAATCATCGGCCCACCGCTCGCTCTTTTCCCTCCAAATCAAACATGGCCCATAGAGGCCTCCAATCTCGATCGACATCTCATCCGTAAATGCGTAATTGGCCCACTGTTCTGTGGGCCGCCATCCGGCCCGTGGTTCACAGTATTCCTTTTATATAGTTAGTATTACTTGTCACTCTTATTTTAGCAAAACTCGAATGGAAGATAAATGTACTAGGACGTTGAAATTTCTCTTCTGAGCTATGCAAGGAGAAAACACCACAAACTCAGCCCTCATTTGACAAGAAATATGGAAGGCTCCTTACTCGGAAAGGCAACTCCAACCTTCTAGTATATTTTTCTTCCAAGTCTAGTTGAGTTTTTATGGTACTGGAGTTGATGACTTACCAACCGCTTCTTTTGATTTTCCTTATTCAAAATAAATTTGAATACTTCTGGGTATGCCCCAATTCCCCGCTCCTGCAAGGCCCGAAAAACAGTTGTCTCGCTTACATGTGATAAGCCAGCCTCGCGGCGAATATCACACAAGGTCATTCTCCGTGTGACAAAGTCCTTCTTCACAAGCGTGACAAGCTTATCCTTATCACCTTCACTCAAAGAAGGCGGCCGGCCACTCCGAGGATCAGAATCCAAAACCGAAGCAGAAATTAACTCAATTAAGCTAAATTCCTTGTCCGAGATGTGGGCGCCCGAGGACTGAAGAATAGATGTCTGAGCAGGAGTGCTTGTAGGTGGGAGAACTGTAAGCACTAGTGGCAGAGGTATGGTACTGGGAGGTGCAGTAGCTGAAGGAGCAGCTGACAGAGAAGCTGGAAGACCGGTTGGAGGAAGAGTGGTAGGTGCCGATTGCACAGTGGTGACAGCCTGAGCAAGCCGGGCACTTCTTGCATTTGCTAAAGCATGCCGCCAGATATCGGAGGCAGTGGAAGTAGAAACACCAGTGATATCTTCGATTTTCTTAAATGTCATCGGAATATCCAGACACCTTAAGGTGACTATGGCTGCTCGGCGCCGGGGGGTGATTTCCTTTCCTATCTGATTATTAGTATAAGCTCCAGGGACTGATAAAGTAGCATTCTGAATATTTTTTTACCTTTCTTAACAATAGCGCGCACCATCCTGGAAACCTTTTCACTGTTGTACTAGTATAACAAATAGAGGTGATGTGGTGGGACGTGAGGAACTTCAATTGTGTGGATACACGAAACCTCAACCTGGCCTCTTGGGCATATATTGGCACCGGACAAAAATATCTTGGCGCCAAGGCATCCGGATACTTGTGAAATTTGGTAGTACAATATGATACGACAGGCAGGACGCCCACCCCCAAGCAGAAGTCTTTGCCAAGGAGGCCTCCCCAGGGCCCTCACAAATATTCGCGAATGGCGGCCTTCTTGGCAAAGACGTTCGAGACCACCACCAGTACGGTATGATACTGTAACTTTAAAGCTTGACAAACATTAGAAAGCCTTCTTCCCATTCACTCCTGCAGACCAACATACCGGCATTCATTCTATTTACTCGCTAAAATGATCATTACCTACAGCGCAGCAAGAGGCACCGGTGCTGCACCACCATCACATCACCAATTCCAAATCGCCCTCGTCCCCCTACCCGTTACCGACCCATCTTGGGTAACTGCACTCGCCTATCATATCGCCCCATATGATAGCGCCGCGGTTCCTACCGACCCCACGTCTCTTTACCACATTTTCTCTTCTCCCTGTCTCACAAGTACGTAAGTGCGCAGGTGTCACTAATCAGGCACACACACTCCTATCCGCCTCCTTCCATTCGGAAAGCTCTACAGCACTGTAGCGGTACGGTACCCGTAAAAACTCGTGTTATTACTAAATCCGCCAGCTGAGACAAAAACCCCAGGAAGGATTAGTGCTTTCCTCACACGGTCAAGTCCAAGTGTGCTGAGTGTGTTAGATCTCATTAACTAGTTTCGCAATTCTGTTAACCTGTCAAATTAAACCTATTGCGGACTGAGGCAGGAACTGATGGAGATTGGAGGCTGGATGGGGATGGTGGATATCACGAGTTTTTACGGGTACAAGTACTGTACGTACCCTAGGTCAGGCCAAGCGCTGCTCCGGTGCTCAACATTTTTATTTCCTTTCTGTCCCTCCTCTCCGTTCCGAAGACTCTAGGAAATGTCGTGTACAGTGCCGTTAGAAAAGTTCAGGGACAAACGGCAAAACACACCAAATATGGCACATTTTGAGGTGCCTCAACACGAGAATGCCTAATAGCGCTGCAATTCTCTGAAATTTAAAAAATCAGGTACTATCTCAAATTCAATATACTGAGTTGGCAGAGCCTCCAGATAGTTCTAAGCCTTGAAGACCCTCCTTGAACTAGTGGTAGCCAGACATCTGGGTTCCACATACTTAGTGATCCAATATGTAATCAGACGCTCTTGCACTGTTTAGAAGCAAAGTGGTCTCAACACTTGTTGAATTGTAAAGTATAAGGTTGCTGTCTTGGCATTGATTTCTAACCACAAGCCAGAATACACAGCATACCTCCCCCTAAAGGTTCAGAAAAAATATGTAAATTTTTTACAACATACTCCAGATACAATATGTGGTGTCAGTAAAATTAAAGGCTCTAATTAAGTGAGATGGGGCTGTTCTGGTGTGCTGAAAAGTGGGACTTTTGGTGTGTTTTGGCATTTGTCCCCGAACTTTTCTAATTGCACTGTACTAGTACTCGGGTACGGTGTTGTACGGTCTCTCGCAGCGCCGCGAGATTCTCGGGTTGCGATGGCGTTTCCCCCTGTCTTGGCGGCTTCACTTGGGATCTTACGGTAATCCTGCCATCAGTCCTGAGCTTCATGATACCATGCCTATGTTTGCTTTGACTGTTTTTCTTACAGTTTCCATTTCAGGCCAAGCCCCTTTTCGGGTCCCGTACCTTATTTTATGCAGCTGTCACTGTTTTTGTGCAGCCATCCTCGCGACTCAGCGAGACAACACGAAAATCCAGCTAATTATTTAATACAAAATCAACAGTATGTGAATCCCTATAAAACAAAATTTCCTTTCCCCCGATTATGGTGACGTTTCATCGGAAGTAGGCGTGAGAGAAAACAAGATATTGTTGAGGCAAAATAACTGTAATAGTGGATATGGAGGGCGCTTCTATGAGCCCACTGTGAAAACCACTATAACCAGCGGGTAGGTTTTGGTTGCTCGGCACTACAGAGATGGATATACCTCAAGCCTCCTAGTCTACTATCATATCATACGATAATACAGTACGCCCCCCCATCTTCCCCGCACAATCTTCCCTCTCTGTGCCTCCAAACTGCTCATTAGATGTTCAACACAATATATATATCAAATCAATTTTCTCCGATTGTCCTCACCCCTCGCCTTTTTTTTCTTATCATTCCCGCATTCCGAGCCATATATCTTTTCCTTTTATAACCCCCCGCCATTTTTGCCCGTCCCGGGAGGACCCTTCTTCTCGCCGCACCATTTCTACCGGTATTATATTAATACTAAACATTTATCTACTAGTACCTTACCACTATTGTCACTTTTCTTTTTTTCTTTCCCCTCAGGTTCCATGATAAACTCGTCTGTCGACATCCGTCCCGTCATGGAACCCTCAAACTTGTTGGAATTGCTATCATAATATTATTGGCTGTTTGGTTCACCGGAAGCTAACCCATCCGGGGTTTAAGGACCCCTATTACCAAGAAAGAGCCCACGCGCAGCAGGTGTGCGGCACGGATACACATGCAAGGGATTTCAACTTACCCGCACTGGTAATGAAGGGACAGCCTGAAGGGTGTTGGTGCGAAGCGTGCGCTATTGCAACACCTTCTGGAAAGCATTTCTCGCTTTTTTTTTTCCCCGCCGGCTTTCATCTATGCCACAATCAAATTACGATAAACAGCTGTATGGGCAGTGTGCTGTGCCGGTATGATAAAGCTATTGGAATTTTTACTTGTGGGGAAAGAAAATTGAAAAAACTCATAAGTTACGGTGACTAAGCTGAGCAGAACCATAATAACTAACGCCTATGGTACAAGGGTAGGAACCTATTAACCGGAACAGATGGATATATTTGGCTGGTTAACCTTGAATAACTGTTCCATAACTTCTTACCGGACCCTGTACTAGTACAGCACTCGAGTATTGTCCATCCCACTAGAGTTTGTATACAATGTCGCCGCCGGTGAACCTGGCAATTGTTAGTAAGGTTCGTGTAAAAGGTGCTCGCACTAAGGGATACAAACATTATCTTATTTCCCTCGTTCATCTTCTCGAGAGCAGCCTCGGCTTCTTCTCTTGAGAACCTCTGTTCCTGGCCTACGCTATTGTTGATCTCAACAAGCAAAGGCCCAACTTCAGCAGCGTCGTCTTGGAATACGGGGGCATTGAGCAGCCCAGCGAGCGCTCTCTGGAACACCAGTACCCTTGCGGGGGATATAGCCTCAGGTTGCGATTCCGCAGCGGTCGATGGCCCGGCAGAGCCGGAAGCTTGGCCGGATTCGGTTTGCGATTGCAAAACTGAAGAGGCGCGGTGGGAGGATGCCCAGGAATCTTGAGATTCGTCCTGAGTAGGCGCACTCCGGCGCGACCTCCGCCGTGAGGAAGCCGGGGCAGAGTACATGTCGTCGTCATCGTCGTCATCCGCCACCTCATCCATCTCGTGATCATCCACGCTGCCATTAGCAGCCTGGCTCTTGTTCCTGGCCGATGCTCGAGCACGACGGGAGGATCCGCGTGTCCTTGGCTGGGATTCCTCCTCTTCATCGTCATCATCATCATCACTCGAGTCAACATCCATCTCCGCGCTCCCAACCCTTCTCCTCTTCTTGCGTTCGTCTTGAACAATTTCCTTAAACAAGGCGAATCTCAAGATTTCCTCTGCAGCGATTGCATCCCTCTCCTCTACCCGATTCGAAAGCCTTGCCTTTGCATGGGCAGTCGCCAAACGGATCAAGGTCTCCAGAGTACGGGCAGTCATGGGAGACGTCCTCCTCTGGCTTCCCTCAAGCTCGTCGTTTCTTAAAGCAGAATAGGTAGCCACAATAATGTCTGCAGCACCCTTTGATAAAACAGGCTTTATACGAGTCTTAGCGTATTGGATATACTTCTTCACAAAGCCCATGCTAAGGACTTCCACCTTCCTAGCATTTCCGCGTCCAGTAGTGATAGTGACACCAGCGTGCAAAAGCACATCGTACTTCTCGTAAACCTCAGTAGGCCTTCCAGACTCAGCGTTGTCCTCTTCAAGACCAACGCCCAACATCTGACCGGAACTTTCCCTAACAGGGGCTCCTTCCTCAGTCCCAGGTCTACGGTACCTGTGCATCCTCAAAACGTGCTCGGATACCTGTCGATCCCTGAAATCCTCAATGTCATCCGTAACAACAAACAGCAAGTCGAAACGGGACAGCAGTGAATCTGGTAAAGCAATGTTACGATGAGGATCTTTGTGGGGATCATATTGGCCATATATTGGGTTTGCCGCAGCAATGACGCTGCATCTGGCATTAAGCGAGGTATGGATACCAGCTTTGGCAATCGTAACCGTTTGCTGTTCCATAACTTCGTGAATGGCCACTCTGTCAATATCACTCATCTTGTCAAACTCGTCGATACAGACAACACCACGATCGGCGAGAACCATGGCACCGGCTTCCAACCGCCTCTCCCCCGTCTCCTTGTCCGAAGTCACAGCTGCAGTCAAACCTACACCGGAAGATCCACGACCAGTAGTCGCAATTGCCAAGGGCGCAGTATTGAGTACGAATCGGAGAAGCTGGGATTTGGCGGTCGAGGGGTCACCAACCATGAGAATATTGATGTCACTGGTATCGTCAGTGTTTGAAAGGCAAAATAGGAACCCCATCGCCATTGCTCACCCTCTCAAATGAGTCCCGTTGTCCAAGTTCTTCTCCATCCCCCCCAAAAGCATCAACAAGATGGCTTTCTTGATGTGGTCATGGCCATAGATACTTGGGGCCAATGACTGCGACAGCAACTCAAAGATATTCCTCTTCTTGGCAATCTTGTTGATATTTCTGATATCAGTGTCAGTAATAGTTGCCTGTGCAATACCACCTCCAGCCTTGGAAGACAGTAAGATCACATTATTTGCGATAAGCAGGGTCCGGAATGTCGAGCTGCCCTGTCCGGCATTCCGATTCCCCAAGGAGCGGTAGAGCCCCACCATTTGAATACGGTCACCGGGCTTAACTCGATCTACGAGGTCATCGTCCATAATCACATCTACGCTTCGGGGAAGCTGTCCGGCCGGAGCACGTTCAGGCATTTCCTGTATAGAGATGGTCTGATGGTCACGGTAGACAGAATAGCCGTACTCTGTGATGAGTGGGTTTCCCTCGTCATCTTCAGTGGGGTAAACCTAGGGGGAAAAAAATTAGCCTGGAATACCTCATTTATAGGGCCATTCTTACACTTGTAGTCGCCGGTCCATTGACAGTCATAGTCTGATCTTTGTATGTACGCCCGACAAACACTTTCTTATTCTCATTGTAGTGCACACTCTTGACCACCTTCGGTCTCACCAGGGAACACCGAGTGACCTAAATCACCCCAGGTCAGCATTGACCCAACATTCACATTTTGAAGGGAAAACAAAAAAAAGGATAGCAGTGACTTACAATCCCCTCCAACGAAATCATATGATTCAAATGTTTTGAACTCAAAGTCCTAGGATTGACCGCATACTCCCCAAAACTACCAGTCAAGGCACAGTAGAAAAGCTATATTCCTCCAATCAGCGCAATCCCTCGAGATCAACCCCTCCCTACCCGCTCTTTATCCAACCCAATCCAATTCAATCGAATTCAATAACAACCTACCGTATCATCGGTAATCTCCTCATGCCTTGCCCGATCCCTCAAAGTCGAAGCAACCTCTGTCAAAGCCCTATCCAGCGTCGGCAAATAATCAAACGGAGTATTCAATAACCCATCCGCAAGCTCCCTGTTATGGTTACGTATTTCGTCAAGATTAACCTGCAAGCGCCGTTGGCCACGATTAAGCATCAACCTGTATAATTCCGCCTCCCAATCAGTTCACTTGTGCTCCTCTTTTAGAAAGGTGGGATCTATATACTTTATCGCATCAGTATAGCTTCGCTGGTCCTCATCGTTTGGATCCAGAAATTCGCTGAACTGGCGGACCCGATCTGTTTTATTCTTAGAGTTTCGATCCTACAGAGAGAGAGAGGTGGAGTTTAGAGCTTACCTTTGAAGACCTGGTCGGTTATAGGGTCTCTTTCCATGGTGGGTGGTGTGTTGTCCTATGTGTAGTGGGGTTGTTTGTTTATCGGAGGAGAGTTGAGGAGGACGACAACCAGAAGCTGAAAGGTAGGAGGGGTTTTCGTCAATGGAGAGCTTTGAGAAGCAGCAATTGATAGACGTGATGGGAAGTATGATGTAGACAGTGTGCAGGGCTGCTATAAAAAAAAGTAGTGGGTATCTATCTAATCGATGAGAGAAACAACGAAAGAGGGGTTATGTTTTTTTTTCTCGTGGACGCGTAAAGTGGTGTTGCTTGAAGAAAGGAGGGTTTGCTTTCGGGAGAAGGGCCCCCTGCTTGGAACAACAGAATAGCGGTACGCGATTGGGTCGCGTTTCTCAGCAGGCGATTGGCTTGGCAGGGCACACCACTTTGAAACAGACGTTAAACCGTGACGATATTGCGCCGGAATATACCAAAAAGCCCCCATCACAAACAGGAAGTTTTCAATCCGCCACAGTCAACCTCTGCCGCAACCTTTTCAAAAGCGACCCATAGTTTTCAAACGACACTATTCACCCACCTGCTAGAGCCTTCACAGTCCCCACGTGTCCGCCCCACTTCAACCACCGCAATGAAAGTCCTAAACCCCCGCACCGCCTTCCTCAGCGACTACGAAGTCCTAAAACACCTAACAGAGACGAAAGCCCGGTACATAGCGCTCGGCCAGTCCCAAGGCACAGCGCACGCCATGAAATCCAGCAATCTAGAAACCATAATGAAAGAAGTCCTACCCCCCCCCTCCACCACCTCCTTCATTCCTCTTCCCTCTAACGCAGTTTTTTTCTTTTTCCTCTTCTTTTTTTCTATAGGTAAGGGACTACCTCCAAACCATCCCTGCCGCGACCCAATCCGAAGAAGCGATATCAAGCTTCATGCAAGAGATTTCGGCCTTCGCGCTGGAGAAGGCGGAGCTGCTCATGATGGTGAATTGCCGGCCGAGCAGTATTGCCGAGCTGGACTGCATTGTGGAGGAGATGGATCAGAGGTTCTCCGAGGAGGAGTCTGCCGAGATGCTGAGGGTTGTCAAGAGGAACCTGCCGCCCGGGCCGAAGGAGGGGGTGATTATTGGGAGTGGGTGATTAGTATGGGGTTCCTTGAATTATCGTAGGGTGTCCCGGGGGTGTGTGATGAGAGTAGAATCGTGTTAGGATATAATACTTAACGACCTTGTATGATATGGCATTGTGCTTGGAGAGTGAATGATATTGGGGTTATTATGAGTCACGTATATGTATCGTGTGATGGGTTTGTGATAGGATAAAGTCCTTTAACTTTTGACGTATATGTACAAATCTAGGTGCTATTACCGAAATCTTCGCAGAAAGTCTAGTATTTCACGGAGGGGAAGGAACGGATCTATTCCATCATGGCACATTCGATCACCGAGTGACCAATTATGACTACCACCTCGACTTACGCCCAAACTGCTTCTCAACCTTCTTGGCAGGGCCCTCCAGCAGACCTTTCCCCTCCTTCCCCTCGCCCTCCGCAATCTCCGCTCCCTGCGCCTCCTGTGCCCCTACCGCAGCCTGCTCCTCAGCCTGCTCCTCAGCCTCCCTCTGGCGCAACATCTCCACAATCCCCTGAGTAGAATACCCCCTCCCCTCCATATCCTTAACCACCTCCTCAAACCTCCAATCCTTCAACTCCCAACACCTCACCGCGAGTGCTTTATACAACCTCGCACTCGGCTTGAACCTCATATCCCTCATCTCCTCCAAGTAGGCGAATGCGTCATTGATAACCTGCTGAGCAGCGCACACCAGCACGAGACTCTCGTACGTCTCCTCCCCAGGCTTGATCTCCATCTCCTGCATTTCCGCCACTACCCACATGGCGAACTTCTTCCTTCCCTGTTCTGCCGCGCCCTGGAGCAGCCAATTGAACGTTTGTAGGTCCGGGCGTAAGTCGAAATCGGGGATCTCCTTGTAAACATTGAAAGCGGACTTGACGTCCGAGATCCGGACGAACGCCGCAATGACGGTGTTTAGGGCGGCGATGTGGACAGAGTTTTTGGACTTGCGTTGGGCGAGGAGGATTTCGTATGCTGCTTCGATGTCCTGTGGGGAGTTGTTTTGGGTCAGTTTGTTAACTATGCTGCGAGTTGTGTTTGGCTTTGGCGGAACTTCGGCGGATTCCATGATCTTTAGGATTGAGAATGCTGTGGGGAGGTCGTCGGCTACTATGTAGGTTTCCAACAAGGCAGCGAAATGGTGCTCCTCGTATTCAAATTTGCGGTTCACGAGGACGCGGAAGACGTCTGTTGCGAGTTTCGCGCCGCCATAGCGGGCGGCGACGTTCAAAGTTAGTAGGCAAAGGCCGTCGTCCGGGTTGAAGAGTTGGCGGTCGTTCGCTTGGAACCAGGACCACATTGTGCAGTCGAGCTGTAATAGAAATACATGTCATCAATCACCTCTTCTTCCATCATTGATGGCGTGGGTAGGTGTAGGATTGGCAACCACTTACATGCATCTGCTTAGTCCCCACAGCCAACAACTCATACACCACCTTCGCCGGTACCTTCCAGAACCCTTCATCATCCAACATCTTCGCGATCCTCAGCGCTTCCCCTGCCTCCCCAGCTGCACAAAGCCTGTGAATAGCATGCTCATATGTGCTCCGATGCACAACTAACCCCTTCTCCCTCCGCTCCTCAATGATCCCCAAAGCAAGCTCCAAATTCCCCCCCATTAAATACCCAGCAATAACCCACTGCCACCCATCATCCGACACCGTCTGCCACCTATCCTTCATCTCCTTCAGCACCTCCGTGCGCTTAAGGTAGTCCGGGGACGTGGCCAGCAACTTGAGTAGATGGTGATATATTTCGGTATTTGGCTGGATACCCCGATCTTTCATCTCGTTAACTAGGTCGAAGGCCAAATCCTGCATCAGACATCCCGGGAAATTAGAACATGCGTAGATGAGCGCTGCGTAGAGTTCCCGGTCTGGCTTGTATCCGCGGTCTACGAGGGCCCTGGCCTCATCGAAGACCTCCGGAAATGCGCCGCGGTGCGCTAGGTCTTTGACTTTCTCTATACCCTGCAGCGTTGGCCGGTGGTGTCGGATAAACGGGCGCTCTTTCCGGTCAAAGTTGATCGGCCTGTTCCATGATGCGCCTAGAGAGTTTACCATCCAGATTCTTGATACAGAGGGGGCCTCATTGGTGTCTTCGACAGGGGGGAGGGTGTCCCGAGTTTCCGGCGGTGGGGCTTGTGGTACCGGCTCAGGCACCGAATAGGCGGATTGGTGGGTTGGACGGGTGGCTGGGAGATATCTTACTGATGCAGGAGTGGTTAGGTTTCGAGGCCGGAATTGGGCTACGGCGGACTTGCTGACGAGCAGGCTATTGACTTGTGGACACAGGCAGCGATACAGACCGTCGACCATATGGTGTCTCGGTGCCATGTTGGTTTGAAGTGAAATTTCGATCGAGGTCGGGGATGGTGCAAGGTTACTCAAACCGATTGACTTGTCTGGGCATAGGGCTGTAGCAACATGGGAACCATCTGCCATCTTTTGTCCTCCAAGTATGGTAGCGCACCGGTTTTACGATAGAAAACTTACAACTCAAACTCTACTACCCCACTATGTTTCAGATATGGATTTAGGACTCCCGATAATTGATCACCAATAGGAATCACGCAGCAAATATTTGGTCAGGCAACTCTCAGCTGAGCTATTTGTCTATCTGCTCACTAGACTCTCTAAAGGCACTCCTCATTAGTCTCCTCTACCTAACCCGCAGGAGAAACCCCCATCCATCCGTTCATCCACTCAACTCGCTTCAACTCCCCCATCACACCCAAAGAGAAAAAGGTATGTGCCTCTGTACCATAAAACGCCGAAACTACAAAGATATATGGCCTCCAAAAAAAAAAAAAGCACAAGACATTACAATGGGATATGGTATCTCTGGAAAAAAAAAGAACAATGAAGAGCTAAAGGGGAATATGTTGCAAGCTATGAAAATGCTGGGCATTATTCGTAAACCATGACCACGGGTGGGGGGTAATTAAAAATAAAAAATAAAAAATAGGTATCGTACGGAATTGCCGCAAGAAATTCCAAAAACTCCCAAATACACCAAACTTCAATTAGTAGAGAGAAAGGAAATCATAAAAAGGCAAGATGAAACACTGCTCAACGCCAGGTAATATGCTAGTTTTCTAGGGAATAGATACTGGCAAATCAACCAAAGTGTCATCAACGAACGAGTCCAGTTCGGACAGCCGAGGAAAGGTTGTCTTCGAGAACTGTTTGGAAGGGGAAGATTCTGCCATAGCTGGGCATGGTGGCCTTTTGGCTTTTGGGAGGGTCTTAGAGTATCGCTTCATCTCATTGATAGAATACTGGATCAGCTCAGCTGTGCAGATCCCAGCAATGGAAAAGCCCATATCTCCAAGGATGAGCCGCTCGGTAATGCTAAGCATTCTTGGTGAGAATCTATCACCACAAATGTCACGAGCCCACATCTTGGAGGATAACGACTGTTCTCATGTCAGCACGATGCACCATCCAAATGTTTTGGAAATATTCATTTCTCATGGATTGGGGGAAACAAACAGTGTCTTCTAGGAATTTCAGAGCAATACACAAAGCAGCTACAGCTAGAATTTCACATCGCTCGGCAGACCCCTCCACCGCACAATATTCCTGTCTCCACCGACGCACAAACTGGGCAGACAAACAATCCAATATGCAGCTCGCCAAACCCACAACCTCCATAGTAACATTGGCCCGTTGTAGGATAGATTGTAGCAGGTGGATCGAGGGAGCCTCACGGGAGGCATTCTTCGGCAACATGCTACAAAGGTAATTTGCAGGGCCTGTTACTTGTTAGGACGGAAACAAAAGGTGAAATGACATGCTAAAGGGGAAAGAATTTAGAACCCACCATAAAGCTCCGGACTTAAGGCATCCTCAAAACTGGGTCCTGCTAGTAGCTCTGGGGAGGATGGATCGGAAAGCGGTGGTGTCGGGAAGTTGGAAAGTGGTAAGTATCTTTCGAATTCTTCGTAAGAGTACTCCATCTCGGATGGTGACCCCGGTGAATTCGTCAAAGTCGGCGTGGGAATATGAGAATCCATGGCGTGTGGTGTTCCCTCTTTCCGAGGTTGTGAGCTCCGTAACCGCTCGCTGTTGCATGCTTCCTCCTCTCTGTCTCCGCGAAAATGAAATGCTGGAGTATCCGGGGTTACGAGCCCTGACTTAAATACTGTTGGCAAGCAGGGCATGGACCGAGATGCAATGTTCATATCGGAAGCTGTGGTTGGTAGCTCGGAAGACAGCAGAGGGATTAGTGGTGGTAGAGTGGTGCAGGGAGCAGACAATTGAGGGAGAGAGTTGTCGAAAGCTCGAGACGAGGGAGAAAGTCCAGCCATAGAAGATGGTGAAGATGGAAGGCGGGGCGGCAAGGCTAGTGCCAAAGAATGTGTGTTTCTCCTCGGCATATTCTAAGTCCGCAGTAGTAGCAGAAATGACCGTGTTGTCTGTGTCTGTGTGTGTGTACCTATGCACATGTATGTGTATAGTGTATAGTGTGCCGTGCGTTGAAAGTAGCTCAGTAGGGACAACTGAGTGGGAGTTGAACTTTCTGCCTACAGTCGAAGGTGTTGACGGGCAAAGGGGTAGGAGGTTCGTGTGGTTTTAATATTTTTTCCGTTCCGTATTTTTGTGGCCGAGCAAGGAATAAGTATTTTTTGCACTCGTACACCGACGGCTGGGAGGAAGGGTGGCAGTGGTCTGCCAACTTTTTTTCTTGGACAAGTTATGATACTGAATTGAATACCGAATCCAGACAGTGGAATTTTAACTCTTTTGTATACTTCGGCTTCCACAATTAATCATTTAGAGGGGGGTAGAAACCACGGATACAAATTGAGGTGGAAGAGAGAAGAGGAGGTCCAGATAGATATTTATACAGGCAGACGGCACACACAGAGCACGCAAGCCACCCCAAGAGCGAGCGAGTAAAAGGTGTGAGAGTGTGAGTGGCACCAGGTCACCCCTGCCAGAGTTAGGGCAGCCTGGAAGAAATTAGAGAAGATGCGAGTCTGAGATTGTGAGCGAGAAAAAAAGGGCCGATTTGGGCTGGTCAGAGCCCACAACCAGACAAAATGAGGGAGCCAAATCCTCTATCGTGGGTTACTGTAAAACCAAAAGAGCCACTTTCTTGGAAGAGTTCGGATGCTGCCAATGTAGTTTTCCCTCTTCCGTCTATCGGGTCACTTTTTCCTGCTTGCCAGCACAACACCCTAACAAGAATCCCGGTTGGAAGCAGCAGCCAGCGGTAGTATGGTACTCGATAGTGCTCGAGTACTCGCATCACACAGTGGCTCAGGTCTGTAAGATCAGTATGGAACGTGCGCAAGTTGGGAAGAGGAGTACCAAAACAGAGCAATTATTCCAAATCCTTCCTCCTTCAGTATCGCGCAGCACCGACACCCCTTCTCAAAAGAGTACCGCTGCCACTACCGCTGTTGTGCTGCACTGGTATTCGTGTGATGCAGCACTGTAGGACTTGGTCCTGGCACCCCCTGTTCGCACCGCTGCGGAAAGATTTGAATCAATTGCTTTCCAGGTCTTGTCTCGCTCGGCAACCGCAGAAGGAAAATTAAATTAAAAATGGCAATAATAATAAAGAGTTGGGGGTGGCAGAGACCGAACTCGCAGAGAGGATGCAGATTCTCAGATCCCTCTTTCTCGCATACCGCTTGGACCTGGTGTATCCGTTGGACCGTCCGCCTTTTCTAGCCCTCTCTCTCTTTCGTCGTCTCCTTCCCTCTCTTTGGCAAAGGAAGGAGTTTAGAGAGGCAATGAGCAGAAAAAGAGTGCCTGCACGAAGCGAGGAGGAGCGGAAGAGAAGAGGGGACAAAAAAACCAGCACCGAAACGAGAGAGATTGTTCCGTTGTTGCGGTAGACGATACAAATACGGGGGGGGGCTGGAGACGGAAAAAAGGGACAAATACAAACCAAACCCTTTTATGTAAGAATAAATAAAAGTGCTCAATGTTGATGCTTTCCTTCGAGGTACTTTTCCACTGCATCGTACTAGTACTACGGTATGGTGCCGTCGGAATTCCTATGTTGAAAATCAGGCGAATTTAGAGCAATACTATGTGCTCGAGCAGCCGAGATGGCATTCTATTCTACTACTCCAGTGGTGATGGAAATGGAAGTATCACAGGGATTGAGGACAAGTGTTATAGGTACCTTCAATAGGATATAAAGGGGAGGAGGACATTCCAAGTTGAGTCCTAATTATGGCCAACCGGCAGACTTCCCCCTACCATACCAAGTCACGACAGCACAAAATAGACCGCCACCACCGCCAACCAATTGCTACCGAAAACCGGTACCTAACTCGCCTATTAGCCCCTTACAACACTGACACAACTGGACCGCTCTCCTCTCCTCTACAAGTTACGGACATAAAGAACCCGAACACAGGGATGAGGAGTTTGTATGGAAAAATGTCTGTGCGTGTCTGACCGCCCATACAAAATTCGGACTCAAATGTTCGGGTTCTTTATGCCTGTAACTTGTACACAGCAGAAGCACACCCTATGGTGCCGTGCATCATCCCAGAAGCCCACCCACTCGCAAAAAAAAAGAAAAGGAAGCCACCCTTCTTCCTTGACCTCACCTCCCTTGTCCCCTTCCTGCGTCGCATCGAAACCGAAGCCCCAAAACTCCTCCTCAGATCAAAAACACCTGCCCCATTTGCGCACGCGACAATTTACTCCCCCATCCATCCGTCCGCCCGTTCATCCATCCGTTCATCCATCCATCATACCCTCATCATCATCATCATCGTCCATCCACCCACTAATATCCTTAAATAGATTAAATAACGGTATCATCCATGACACTGCCCAACAAAACATAAAATCATAACCGGTTATCACCTACATGCGCATACCAGAAACAAAGAAAGAAAAGGAGATCGCCCCCCCTCCCTTTATCCCCACGATTTTGGTTCTTTTTTTTTTTGTGCTTCCGCTGCTTCGGTGCGGCTGAAGAAGGAGGGAGGTCAGTTACAGGGTTGGTAAGCGATGGGACCGGGGGGGGGGGGGTACCCGTCGGGGCGTCAACAAGTCGTTCTGCAGTTTTTTTGGTTACAATACCCATACAGTTAGAATAGGGTGAGTTTGCTTAGAGAGCGGGCTGAACGGGCTGGGGATTATGCTAGATTTGGTGGTATGCTCTGCGCTGCTCTACTCAGCACTCTTGGACCACAGTGGCGTGTTCGAATCATTGCAGTTAATCCAACGCAGTCGATATCATACCATGGAAAAGATCGGACACGGGAAGGGAGCAAGAGGAAGGAGGATCAAGAGCTGGATGTGCTTCTCTGATCTGCTTGCTTGGTGGATCGAGGGAACTCAACACAGTATGATATGTGGGTGGGTTGGCAGGCGGGTTGTCCTCCTCTACCGTATTAATACGATGCGAGCAAATGCGGATATGATATTACTGTCCTACGCTGCATGTCACTACCATCCAATACTTGATTTCAGTTGAATTTCTACTAAGGCCGACCCAGCAGTGGAGGTCACCTGAGTAGAGTAAAATTTGATGTCCTACTGCGCCACGCTCCTTTTCGCAGCAATAATTGCCTCTCTTTCCCTCGTCGCATCACAGCCTTTTGTGCTGCGCTACTGTCACCATAATCAGCCCTTCCCTCCCTATCCCCCAAAGCAAACAAACCTAACCCCACCAACCCAGAGAGTCCCATCATTTCATGACAGGTTCATAACTAGACTACCGGTACCGCATCACCCTCACCAACCCCATCCATCCACCCACTCACTAAACCCTACTTCCAATACCGACATCTTACAGTACCGGCAGAGTACAACAACAAGTTCCAATACCGCAATTCCCCCAAAAAAACGCCTCAGACATTGTCTCGTTGTCCAACCCGCTCACTCAACTCATTCACTCACTCCCGCAGACTCCTTCCGTCCGTCTCGCAAAAGTGCCCGGAGGTTTTGGCGCTCTTCGGGCCTGGAAGACGCCGAGATCCCTAGATATTTTTCCAACGCGCAAGTACCGTAGCACAAGTACCGGTAGTACAAGTGCGGTGGAGAGAGAGAGAGAGAGAGAGAAAGGGAGAGCCTGGCTAAGACATATCTGCTCGGGGATTCCCGTCTTGGGAGCGGCTGGAGGGGGGGCTTGTGGGGAAGCGCAGCGTGGCTCATGCCCGGTCACTCACTCACTCACTCACTGCAGTGTGGTATGAGGAGAATGCGTGCTGGTGCAGTAATGCGCAGTAGCTAGCTAGCTACCGTAGGTAGGTGTCAAGGTGAGTGGGTGGGTGAGAAGGGAATCGGGTTTTTCGATGGGCGATTGCTGTCCTCGTGCAGATTCTGGCTGGTTCGCAGTGTGTGGGGTGGGGTGTGTGTGATGGAGGAGGAGTATGTACGAGCACAGTAGGGCTGCGATGTGTGTGGGGGTGCGAGATGTTGGTTGATTGACTGATTGATCCGAAGTGCGGTGCTGTCTGGTATGGTTGGTATGGTAAGCACTACTCTACTACGATCTGACAAAGAAGGTTCATCTCAAAAGCATGGGAGACGGAGGCCAAGTCAGGGTTCGCTCGTGCACTATTTGGGAGCTAAGAAGCGAGAGAGAGAGGGGGGCAAAAAAATCGCTCAAGCTTTGTTCATTGGTTTTATTGGTATTAGTTCTTGTATCATATCAAGCTGACCAATCTCCCCTCCCTACAACAAAACGTTGGTACAAGTACTGTACCTACAGCGACGGCAATAACAGACCATCGCAACCACCGCGGACTACTTTGTAAAAAAGGAATTATATCTATGGTACGGCGGTGTGAAGTGTGGTGTGCGGCAGGAGAGAGCACCCTCCATCAAAAAGCCGAAGAAAAGAGGGCAAAGCAGAGCAAAGGAAACAGCAGGAGGAAATAAATCATGAGAAATGATCATGTAACCCGTGTGTCCTTCTATTCTCCTCATGCCTCTCTTCCTCCTCTTTCTCCTCCATCTCCAGCCGCAACTTCTTCTTTCGTTCGTAAACGGCCCTGACCGTCCTCTTCAACTTCTCAGCCCCTTCCTGGAAATTAGCTTTAGCTAGCGCCACTGTTTGGTCGATTTGCTCTGGTGTCCACTTTTGTTTTGTTTTTTCGTTTGGCACACAGCCACATTCGTGATTAGCTCTGGGGTACGGCATCTACGTGAAATGGGGTGCTCCGCGGGAACCCAAAAAGGAATGAGGAAACTCACTTCAAAACTCCAGGTGGAGAGGTAAGGACATATCTCAGGGTCAACACCGGGCACCTTCTCATTCGGAATTAATGGAAAATAGACAACCGTTATCCCTGTGAATTTTTTGCTCGGTGAGTTCCATTTCGTCAGCCCTATATGAAAGCTTATGTGGAGAGCGCAAGAGAAACAGCAATAACGGAACCAAATGTTTTTATTTCCCAGTTTTGCACTGCGGGTAAACCCTAGGCTTGTTCTTGGATCATACACGCAGCACGCACATCCGTCCCGATTGACGGACTGAGTGTCAGTGTGGACAGAAGAAGTAAAAAAAAAACAATGGAGGAAAAGGGAGGTGTTGGCAAAAGAAAAAAACGTTCAAGCCACGTTTTGTTGCAGCTCTTGGTTGCCCGAGCTGTGATGGGGGTGTGGGGTGAGAAGTTGGCGCGTGACAGAATGGGAAGGCCTCAAGATAAGATAAGAGGGGGAGAGATGGGTGGTGTGTGTGAAAGAGCAAAGAGGTGGAGTGGGGAAAGCTCGACAACACTGGTGGCCGATATCATATCGTGTCATACTGTACGCACCTGCATTTGGCTTCATCAACTCCCAGTCGTCCTCCACAGCTTTGCTTGGAGGTGGTTCGTTTTCGGAGTCTCTTTCCTCTTTGCTGCCAACCCAGACGGTGCAGTATCCAAGAGCATTTTTCTCCTTCTGCTCCCCCTTTCTCTGATTAAGAGGTTTCTCGTTTTCCACTTTGGAAGCTTCCCTTTGAGCCTCTTCTAGTTTCTGTTGCGCTTCTTTTGCTGAGTGTGCTTGGGCATCCTCGAGCTCCTGCTGGCTTTGCTTGTTGTCGCCTTTTGGCCAGCCGATCGCGACAGGCCATCCCTGGATCTTCCGCTGCTTAGCGTATCCCTCGGCATAGCCTATCCAGTTTGCCGTTTGGATTTCTGCCGAGGAATCGAATGCAATAAGGATGTCGATATTCCGGCCCGGACGTAGGAGTGGATAGCATGCCAGGTTGTTGCTCATTCCCGCATCCTGAGTGGGGTTAGCAATTGCATGGAAGCACCTGATAATACGGAGAGGGATCTCCAGGGTGTAGGGAGCGACGCCCAGCAATGATGGGTGAGGAACAAACCATTAACTTGATGCTTTCGGATTCAAAGAGTGATTCCTGGTGCCTTGTGAGCAAAAAGTCTATTTTTAAGGCTCATATGGGTGTTGGGGTTACAGTACTGGGCATGTAGACGGCAATGATTCCTTCAAGCCTTTTACAAAGTTAGGAATACCGCAGGGATCGATTGGGTGAACCTTCGAGAGATCATTGTTTCGGTCCAATACCATTTTATCCAACGATAATAAAAGACTGACGGAGGTTACAAATGGCCGAATTTCGTGGTAGTAATGGCTCAGGGTAGCACAGAAGGCTGACCCAAAGACCCCAAAGAGTAGCGGGAGTTTCATTTCTGGCACCTCCCGGGTGACATTAACTCCGTTCTCAAATCGTCTTCCCATTGCCCAAGTTGGGATACCAGCTGCAGTCAGGTTTCCGGGTTAGTAAGTAATTGCATGAAGGTCTTTGAGTCCACTAATACCTTCAAGTTCCTCACAATATAACTCGTAAGGAGTGGCCTCGAACCATTGGAACCAACTCTCGTGTTGCTTGCTTGCCTTCTCCTTGAGCTCTTCAGAGATTGGTTCCCCCTTCTCATTCTCGCCTTCGATGAATGGTATCTCATGCCTGACGGCTGTATAAAGAGGTAAAGGCTGCTCTCCATTTTCCAAGAACCTTCTTTGGGCGCTCAATTTTAGATCGTTATCATCAAGCATCAACTCATTTGATGGAACCAAAAGTCTGGCGCCTAGCAGCAGCCCGTATAAATCTACAAGACCGAACGAAGAGTAGCCTGTCTTCAGACGCTCCACTACTCCGCGTAGAAGGTATTTGTTCGTGGGCGCTGAAGTAACTAACTCGAGAGCTTTAGGCGGATAAGCAATATGTACGTTAATACGTGTCTTTAGATGCTCCATCACTCGATCGAATGAACATTTTCCCAAAGAAGTAAGGTAAAGGGCTTGTAACCAACAACTCCCAGAAACCCCCGCGGTATATGTCGTGCAATTGTATAGGCCGGCCTCCGTCAAAGCCTGGTAATAGCCTGTTCCTGCAACCATAGCTCGTAAGCCACCACCAGACCCGGTGGTAGCGATGATTGGCACATCATCATCGTGAATCTCCGACTCTGGAATGTTGAGATACCGTGCCAACCCCCGTTTTGTGAAGACCTTCCGGCTAGCTAGGTAGCATTGTTCGCCCTCACAGAGACCCTTCCCTAACCTTACATGTGCGTCCTTTTCCACTTCTGGGTTGACCTTGGGGTCCTGTGCTTCGCTCCAGATTTCATCTGCTAGCGATCCGGGCTCCATATTCAGCTCTCGCTGAAGTTTGGTAATCCATTCTGGCAGCCCGGTAGCCCAGTCGGGGAAAGCGTTTGTAAGGTTGGTGAGCTTTGGCCAGTCGATGGAGAGTATGGATTCCTTTGCTGAGAGAAGTTTGTCAGAGAATGTGAGCCACTGAGTATCCGTTGATGCATCTCTCTGATTAAGCCGTCCTTCCTCGTAAGCCTGCACGATGCCAATGCCCTTTTTTCGCAGATCGTCTTCCGGCGTGGGTTTCGGGTCTTTCTTTGGTGTCTGTTCTGCTGCTAATTGCCCAAGAGTTCCTTGCATCGCGGAGAAAATTCCCTTCTTTGCTTTGTTATCGCTCTCATTTGTTTCAGTATTCTCCTTCGCCGTCCCATCATTATCGTCCCCCTTCTGTGTTCCGCTGTTTCCAACGGTGGTATTTCCCAAAGTGGCCCTCTCATCAAGTGTCCTCCGGCGGATCTGTGTTTGGTAGAACGCAACAACGGTTCCTGTTGTCGCTAGAGCTCCAAGCCCGGCTTTTGCTGAGTTGTACATTGTAGTTATCTTTTGGGAGGCAGCCTCAGAAAGGCTGCGGGATGAGATGGATCTTCGTTGGGGCAAACGATAATGGGAGTGGCGGAGTTTACGGAAGGCGCCGAATAATCGACGGCCTCCCATGGAAGCTGATAAAGAGGGGTGCATGTGGATGAAATTTTCTGGAGGCACACCAAAGCATATTGAAGCTCGGATGGGGTAACTTTATGTCGTGTTTTCTTTTTATTTCCTCTCTTTAGGGCTGTAGGTGTTCGGACTTAGTTGCCCGTGTCCCAATATTATTCGCGAGAGTAAAAATCAAGCTATGATATGATACCATACTTTGCTTTGCTGTATGGGAATTGGCAAGTTGACTATTGAAGCGGGATGAAATTCCGTGATAAAGGACAGTTTTTCAATGGGTCATTGCAGAATCGGTAGGCGATGGGGACTCAGCCTTCATGGCCGCGGGAATGGAGACGATCTTTGGGGGAGACGGAGTTTGAGGTATTTTACATAATTTGAGGGCTTATGGGGGATTCTCCAGCATACTGGTGCAAGTATTGGTCTTAGGTTGAAGTCATTAGGCTACCATAGTCTATGGGATACCGGTTATTATCGCTTTCATAGACCAGAAGGATATCATAATGTGAAAGAAAAAGGGGGGGGACGGAGGAGGCGCTGAAAGGCTATGATGTCACACACATCACGGTACGATAGTCGAAATCATACTTGTAGCATGTGGTGGTGCCAATCAGTTCCGGGTTAAAGGAGGGCTTAACTCTCTAACCGTGCCAAGGTTGTGACGGAGTCACAACCCTGATTGCTCGCTTGCTCGCAACCAGGGCACTCTCTTCCAGAGAGTGCCTCACAGCTCAACAGAAGATATCAGCTCAACGGAAGATTCAATTTGTATGTGAATTTAAGAATTCCAAACCACAACCAAACATCCCCTGATGCTTTAGATGCCTCCTGGCTTTCCCAGAAATTTTTTCAGACCTTTGCAAATAGGTCTGCAATTTTATTTTCTCTCCTATACGGCATTGATTCCTGCTAAGTGGGTCTTCGGTCTGGACTACGGGCCAAAGTGACGTTGAGCCAGATCTACTATAAAAGGGAGGGGAAAAAAATTCGAGGCTTATTTGCAAAGGCCTAAAACAATTTCCGGGAAAGCCAGGAGGCATTTACAGCATCAGGGGATGTTTGGTGGTGGTCGATAATTGTTAAATTCACATACAAATTGAATCTTCCATTGAGCTGATATCTTCTGTTGAGCTGTGAGGCACTCTCTGGAAGAGAGTGCCCTGGTTGCGAGCAAGCGAGCAATCAGGGTTGTGACTCCGTCACAACCTTGGCACGGTTAGTTCTCACTCGACTCTTTTTCCCTTTCGTTTGACTGCAAGGACAGCCCTGACGGTTAGTATTTGGTACTGGGACAATGGCATTGTATTAGAAACCCCTTTTGCCCATGAGTGGCAACGCAACCTTTTGGCAGCCCACCGCGGAAATCAAACCTCCGAGAGCCATCGCTTCAAAACACAACACGCTTTCGTTCTCTCATTCTTTCCCTTCAACTCTTCATCAAAACACCCCTTATCAACCTAATTTCTCACTTTACTCTTACTGCTTCTAGGTTTCTGCTACTGCGACTATTCACTTTTAACTACTTTTCTGTAGATTCTCGGTCCGTTTGACCATGACAGATAAGCTCCCAGCGAATCTTCTCGCGCTTTTTGCGCCGAGGCCTCCTCTCCGCTACCTCCCCCACTGCGACTATGCTCCCGACAAGCGTAGAACCGCACCTATCGCAGGTGTCGCCGCTTATCTCGAAGCGCTTCGTACTCCTGACCCTGACTATGTTCCGACTGAAAGTTGGATGCAGAGGCGGGATCGCTTGCGTGAGGAAAAGAAGGCTGCGGTGACAGAAAAGACTAAGGCTGCCCTTACCCAGTGTATGGTGCCCCCCTGTTCCTATATTCCTCTCTCCATGTCTTATTTTAATATTTTGTCCCAACCTTTTTCTCTCTCTTCCGTTCCTGATTGGCTGAGTATCTTTCCCAGATAATCCGGAGAGTGATCCTCAGGTCCGTGGCGATCCTTTCAAGACTCTCTTCCTCTCCAGGTTGAATTACAATGTTAAGGAGCCGGACCTTGAACGTGAGTTTGGCCGTTTTGGGCCCATTGAGAGAGTGAGTTATTAATCCCTTCGGCATCGATCTTGGGATGTTGACACTGACCACTTTTTTAGATTAGAATTGTGCGCGATAAAGAAACTGGTAAACATAGGGGGTATGCGTTCATTGTTTACGAACGAGAGAAGGATATGAAGGGTACTTTAAATTACAAACCCCTCCCCGCCCCCCCCCCCCCCTTGATCACTGTATTCCATTTTTTACCCCCCGATTCCAAGTAAGCGGAACGGGTGTGATAAAGAAGAGTTGCGCCTCCGTGGTCCCGTGCCTCCCTTCTTTCTTTTATACTCGCTATCACATGTCTCCTCCGACCAATGCCCTTTTTATTTATCCGTCTTCTCTCCCCTGTTTTTACCCCTTTGGTAGGGAAATCGGTCTCGAAGGAAAGTATGAATAGTAAACTGACAAGATGATTTTGGATATTTTCCATTCTGACGGAGATAGCGGCTTACAAAGAAACTGATGGAATTCGTATCAAGGACCGCCGCGTCCTCGTCGACGTTGAGCGTGGCCGTACTGTCAAGGGCTGGAAGCCAAGGCGTCTTGGAGGAGGTCTAGGTGGTAGGGGATATACCAAAATTCCTGTTACACGACCAACCGGTCCATCATTTTTTAGCCAAGACGGCCCACGGGGCCCAGGAGGGTTTGGTGGTAGGGGCGGCGGCTTCAGGGGTGGGTACCAAGGTGGCGGGTTTCGTGGTGGCCGTGGTGGGGGAGGTTTTAGTGGCGGAAACAGGTTTGAAGTCGGGAATGGCCGTGGACCTCGTGGAGGTATTGGCTTCCAAGGAGGCGATAGGGGTGGTAGGGGACATGAGAACGGATATCATGGTGGCCATGGTGAGGCGCCGCCCAATGCGCCCACTGGGCCTGGCGGGCGTAGAGGCGGAGGCGGTGGTGGGTATGGCGGTGGTGGAGGATCTGGCGGTGGGTACGGAGGCGGCGGGGGAGGAGGTTATGGAGATGGTGGGCACCGTGGTAGCGGTGGAGGTGGTGGGTATGATCGTCATCGCGGTGGACATGATCGTGAAGGTGGAAGCGCTAGGGATAGGTTCGCCGACTCCGGAAGGTATAGCGGCCACGGTAGAGATGACAGACACGATGACGGTGGATATTCCCGAAAGCGTGCGTATGATGGCGGGGAAGGAGGATACGGTGGTAGCGGCGGCGGTGGTGGTGGAGGTGACCGCCACCGCAGAAGATATTAAAGGAGGCTCCCCCCTTGAAAACCAGACACCCTCGCAAAAGGTATGTTAGGGGTAAACAGTGAAGACTCCAGCATTCGTACAGCCCGGCAACTTCTCTCGCTCTCATCTTCAGCAGTTAGTTTTCGACGGCAGGACCTCTAACTTCTTACTACTACCACTATTACCACTATTGGTATTACTCCCGGATATATATATCCCTCACTTATTTCCCCCCCCTCGGCTTTTTTCCTACGAAATAGGTGGTAGACAATGAGGTTAAAAACAAGAAACACCAAAAAATTATGCTTTTATTATTTTCCCTCATGTTTCTCTTTTTTTTCACTCTTCGCTTCCTTATTTATTTATTCCTTCACCCCCTTTCCCCCTGCTTCACAGCTAGGACGAGGGCAGGAGCAAGCTTGGTGAGTTAGGCTACTTTTCCGCCCAAAAGCTATGGGCGTACAGTATATTTCCCTTCTACTATACTCGCCATATGCCGACCCTTCTTTCTCTCTGTTCTCCCCCAATATAAAAACCGTCTCCCTGCTTGTCGTATCCCGGTACGGGACACACCCTTTATTCTTGGTTTGTATTTCTAGTTTTTTATCATATTCCCATTTTTTCTCTACGATGTTCACTGCTATTACTTTCTGCCCTTGCTACTGCTTCTTAGCTTATGTTTGGTTCTTTTGTGTTCTTTGTCTTTGATATTTCATGCTTCCTCGTCTTCGTAAGGTAGGTAGGCGGTGGATGGGGGCGAATGTCTCTGTACGCTTGGTATACGCGTTGGATGAGGTTAAGTTAGTCGGCAAGTTAAGTATCGTATCGTCATTATTAAAAAAAAAAGTTCTAGCTGTACTAAGGTAGTGTTTGGTAAGGTATAAGTTAGCAATTGGGTAGTTTTGTTTAATAGAAATTTAGTCTTTGTGTTTGTGTCTTTCGGTGGGGGCACTGGGGGACGAGTGAGCGTGTATGATTGACATTGTTAGTGATGGACCGACGAAGTGGTGGCTTCGCTAGGCTAAATGTTATCTCAGACCCTACCCCACACGACAGGAACGACCCAGCCTCTAATAAGGATCGTGGAGGGCTTGCTGAGGGATGTCCACTCATTGGCAAAACCATCGCGTGCCAGTATCTGAATACCTGCCCTGCTAGCAGCAGGCGCCCCCCCGCCAGCGGACCATAAAGCGAATTTGGAGTTCACCGCATGGCAGTCCCCCGACCTCCCTGGCAGTCTGCCTTCTCACATTACTTGCTTGTTGACAAGTGTGAAGAATCGTTTTGGCATGTTGAGAAACATATTATATATTGTATCTAGGTAACAACTGCAATAGCCTAACTACTGTTGGCGCTTACCCTGCCTTAGCACTGGTGTGGGGCACATATCCATCGCTGCTTCCAAAAGCTCTCTTTCTTTTCGGACCTATCCTACATTTGACCCGCCTAAGGTTATAATACCCATCGGATCACTCGTTGCTGCGCTGCAGGCTGCAACCCACAACGAGCCACCACCACCACCACCACTCCGGTCCACCGGCCCCGTCATTTCTATCATTAATTTTTAAGGGAAGCTCTGGGTTACTGCCGGGCGGTATCATACAACGAGATGTGGGGTTCTTGCTTCCTGAGAAATATCACCCGTCACTGAACCGGATTCCTGTCGCCGTGTTGAGAGATATATTCTGAGAAACTTAGCAGCTACATATATCAGATTCCACAATGGTTCGGGGGACATTCCGCCCGAGGGGCTTTTAATTCAGAGCGGGTGCTCACTATGTCCATCAGCTTCCGTGTGTTAGTTACCCTCCGGAGGACTGACAGGAGGGGTATGATACATCGATATAGGGCCTTTCTCCTATCATCCATCCATCCACCCCATTAGAAGAGTTCCAGCTCTGCTTTGTTTTTAACTGTAACGATTATATTAGAGGAGCACTACAGGTAGAATAATATGTTCTCTGAGGAAGAGAGGCTATAGACCTTTGTCGCAAACTGGGAATAAGATTCCTTTGGACTAAAAAATAAACCAACACCCGGGATATCAACGATGAAGAGAAGGGGGGGTTGGGTGAGAGTACGAGAGGCACCGTGCTGCACTTTGATAAGTTTATGATAGAGGGGTACCACAACATTACTGAATTATGGTAATCCCGTTCGGGGCCTTGTGCCTGGCTTTAAGGTCGGGCGTCACGGGTATAACATCGTACAATCTGGCCTTGTGATATTATAGGGAGGCTAGGCGGTGGTGTTGGTATTGGGGGCTTGAGCAAAGATTTCTGAACCAAAGTGGCCTTCGAAGGCTCGGGGCCAGTTTAGGATAACTACTAGCAGCTCTAGAGGAGGCAAGCCCGGTGGGATGTGGTCCTTAGTTTTTCCGTAGCACGGCTTTGCTGTGCTTCGGGGGAGGGTGGATGTGGTGATTGGACTTCCAGACCTTGTGGTACGTGTTGGATATCTTGGGTTGTTCGCCGAAGCTTAGTCATACGTTTAGCTTGGTTGCAACCGGCTATGGGGCTGGCTCACTTGTCTTCTTTGCACTCTGTTTCGTTTCGCTTTCTTTTCTCTCTCAACTCAACTCAACAAGTTCTTTCTACACAGTAAACAAAACCAACGAAACTGCTCTTAACACGACTCTCATTTTCCCTTTGAATCTCGCTCTTGTCTTCACTCTCCGTGAAGTTCTGTCCACAGTATCTCTACCCATCAAGCGGTCTGCAGACACTTTATTCTCTCTACCGCTTAAAGAACTCGGCCGACCGCGGATCATTCCCAACAGTACGAGTGGATGTGGGTGATTATTTATGATTGCCCCAACGTCCACGACCGCTAGTGAAATTTTGATATTCCATAAGTGTATTACTCGGGCGCAAATTAAGGATCCGGAAAAAGTGACAAACAAAATGTATGGTTACGACACAGATATTTCAAGTCACTTTTTCCGGATCTTTAATTTGCGCCTGAGTATCTTTTCTTCATTCACTACTACTCCCGAGCACCGCACATCATCATCTATGAATAACTGCTTTATCCCTCCAGGCAAAATTTTTATCGGAACCCTCAAAAAAAGAATCTAGAGCATATCGATCTATCTTACAACCTTGTGAAAGAAAGAAAGAAAGAAAGAAAGAAAGAAAGAGAAAGAGTAACGCCCAAAAGGCGGGGGAAAAGGGTACGGGGGGGAGGGGGGGAGGGGGGGGAAGGGAGCTCGTGCTCTGCAATTTCAAAATTCCTAGTTCTAGCTCCGAGTCACGCTTACAGCTTAGCTTTGGTCTCCAACTCGCTCTCCATCAACTCCCTCATGTCGTTCGCAGCATCAGCGAGGTAAAACTGCATCCTCTCACACCCCTGCTTCTTCGAGACGATATTGAACTGTAGGCTATTCTCGTTAATCATGTAGGCGATTCCGTATCCCTGGTCGATGACCTGACTCCACCCATATCCATTGAAGTACTCGCTGGATATCTGGGAGGTTGAGAGGAACCAGCTGGAGGAGTAGCCATATGCGGGGTCGACGTAGATCTCGGGCAGGGCTGCGCCGGGAAGGAGGAGCTTCCTCAGGCCAAAGAGGTGGCGATCTACACCCTTGCCTTCACAGGCGGTGGTGATACATGCGACGTGGGCGTTGAGTGCGGAGCGGAGGTTGGAGATGCAGGTCCTTGGATCAACGTCGGGGTCCACCATCGACTTGCACCAGGCTACGCTTTCTTCGGAGACTGTGCGGCAAGTTTCTGTCCGGCCTTCTTGGAATTTGCGGGTGGCCGCGGATTCGTAGGTTGGGCGGTTCTTGCCGTACCTGTTATAAGGTTAGCCTACGCTCATCTTTTTAGAGAGAAGGGGGGGGGATACATCTTGTAGTAAGCCAACTGGATAATCATCTGGACGTAGGCATCTGGCGAGCACTTGAACTTCTTGATCAAGCCCTTCCCATAGCCTAGGTATGCTAAGACTTTCAACTCATGGAGTCTCATGACATCTCTGAAGTTCTGCTGAGCCTTGTCAATGGCCACGGAAATATCCTCATTAAGCTCGAAATTGATAGGCACAGGTTCCGGAAGATTGCTACGGACATCCTTGGCAGCGAAGTCAATCCTATTATTGAATATTTGTTCATTGAGGTAATTGTTGAGACGGTAGGTGGGGGTACCATCCATCATTGAGTGCTCGCCCATGAATCCGGCGGTGCCATTTTCATTGATGATGAACTGGAGAGGCTTGTCGAAGAAGCGGTTTTGACCGTCTCCGTGCCAGTACTGGCGCGCGCGCTCCTCGAGGGTAACTGGAGAAGTATCGTCTAAGCAGACGATAAAGGACGCAGACTCGATAAGTTGAAGGGCCTTTTTGTTTTCCGGAGAAGCCTCAATCATCATCTTGCGGACCTCAGTCCAGGTATCACGGTTCTCGCTGGATAAGGCCCCGACAGCGGGAGCCCTCTCGGCGTTGGCCAACTCCAAAACCCTAGCAAACTGTACTTCGAGCTCCTTGGTGCTAAGTTGGACTCCATCAACTTCGTGCAAGACCTTGTAGAACCTGTTCTTCCTAGCGACAACAAAGTGCTTGTTGGACTCGTAATCGTACTTGACCGGGTAGTCGGCCGGCTTTTCCGGGATACGGCAAGCGTTGAACATCCACTTGTAAGAGTCCATGCAGTTGGGCAAATTGCGCATATACTCAGGCTCCAGCGTCTTTTCATCGACCATCTTCTTGAATTTGAGAACTGAAGTGGTGATAGCGGCTGCGCGCTCTACCGGGTTCCTACGCTTCTTGTCATCCTTGTAGGAGTAAAAGTATGAGACGTAAGGGACGACGGGATCACGGTAGCCCAGGTACGCGGTATTGTTCCACCAGTCGGACAGCCAGTTATTGACTTCAGGGTTCCGGGCCTTGATGAGAAGCTTCTCCTGGAGCTGTTGACCAACTCCACCTTCCCGAATGAATTCTGCGACAGCTGTCTTAGTCCTTTGGAGCTCTTGGCTTGTGAGGAGGGGCTTAAGGGACTTGATGTATCGGTCGGCGGTCTCTTGTAGTGTCGGTACCGGAAGTTTTGGTAAAAACTTCTGAAATCGAAGCATAGGACCTGCACTTGGGTCCTCTTGATAAGCTGTGTAGCGCGTTATTCGGTTAGCTAACCTCCTACAATTAATTAGGGCGATTGAGCTTGCCAGTAGGAGGGGCCATGTTTTGTCTTGTAGGACTAATAGAGCTCAGCTTCGCAACGGCGTTCACAGCCTTCGCAGACTGTTTTTATTATAGAAAAGAGTATCAGCAGGGGTAGCCCTTGTCAGGGCCTTTTTTTTTTTGTTTCTCGGCCCCGTCATATGTCGGTGGCTTGCTTACCTGGGGAATGGGACGGTGTCGAAGTGAGGCCGAGGTAACGGATCTGACCTGGAAGCCTCGGCTAAATACGTTTGAAAACATCCGCGAATCGAGTAACTCTCGCAGCAGATTTGGTGAAACGAGAAGAGGGACCGAAGCGGAGTTTAAATGCTTCAGGGTACGGCCGAAGGGAGAATTTTCGGGCGGGGGGGACGAAGTGGGAGAAGTAGAGGGAGAGGAAGAGGAGGAAGAGGAGGAAGAATTAGATGATATTGGTGGAAGGTAGAGTGTCCATCTCTCATCCCGTGATCTAGGATCTTTCTTGGGTGGGGAAAGCATCATCACATGCACAGTGTCCTTCCCTTCATCTTCTGTGTCACTCCCGCTTGCGCTGCTACTTCCACCATCACGATTATCAGTAGTTACCCGGAAATCTGAAATCTTGGTTTCGGGCCCTCCTCGGCCCCTGGCTTCTTGAGCCGCTGCCTCGGTGAGCGCGTTAAATTGTTGTACGAATAGATTTGCTTCCATTTTAGTGGCCGTTTCGGTTATATATTGTCTTTGAAGGGGGATAGCAGTGGGGTGGTAGCTTTGTATCTTTCAAGATATTTTTTAGGGGGGTTAATGGATGTATGATGATTGACTTCGGAGGTTTTGGTTTGGCGGGGGGAAGGGGCGAGTGATGGTATGTGAACTAACACCTGATGGCTGTGGGTATGGAGCTACTCTTATACCGACATCGATCAGGAGAATATCTACTCCTCAAATCATATGGCTCAAATCCCCGAGGAAGGTGGTATTCCTCGTTCTAACTCCTACATCCTACTGCGATATCGAGTTGCGTTTGTCGGAATTCCAGAGAGATGCCAAATAAATTGACGAGACACCTTCCATTAGGCATCACCGAAGTCTATTACCCGTATACGTGCTTCGGAGGTTAGATATAGGGAAGGTAACAGTGGTCACATATATCCATTATGGCCTAAAATTGACTCCTCACTAGTATCATTTGGTGAAGTTGTTTAACTTGCATAGTGCCCTCTGGAAATGCGCAAAGAAATGGTGTCTGCTTAATTAAAACGGCTTAGTTTCATCTTTAATTACAGATTGCGGGTGACTTGCTATACTTTCCACCTAGAAAATCCGTAGGAATCGCGGCAAACAACTAAGCTTGCTGGTTGATCCCACAACTACCGTACCAGTGGAATCTTCCTTTCAGGAACCTGTAAAACTCCCCAAGGCCATACAAACAGACCTTGACCACAACACCATATATGCTTGAGAAACTGACCAAGTTGATTCAATTCCAACTACGCTGAGATAAACCTTGGAAAACCGATTCTGCGCCTATAGAATAGTCCCGTATGGTCATTGGTGTAGCCTAAGGGGCCTTTCCCCCGGACAGTCGGGACTACGGCGATTCCTGGCTACCACTGGGCTGTCTAATGGCCTAAATATAGCCTAGCCATCACATACCGATATCATATATGCCCGCGGCCCACCAATGTTCACCAACGCATTAAGAGTGGCGGTCTCCGACGGCGAAAACCTTGAAAGCCCCTGCACCAATTACCAAGACACAAGCCTCACTAGACCCCCGAAGGCTCCACCAACCGTAGGCCCCCCTTGAAGTTTCACTTTTGTGCAGCATGGCAAACCTAGCGGAATAAGTTGATCGTCACTTTTTTTCGTCGGGGGGCTGGAAATATTGCCTTCCCCGAAGCTATTGTCCCTCCCCCCGAAATAGGAATTCCCCGAAACATTCTAGAAGTAGAGAATTTTTTCCGGGGAAATGCAGGCATTCAGAAGTTGGGGGCATAAAGTGCAATTGGTTGATAAGGTAGGCTAGGCTCCAATTATATTAGTGCGATGCTTATTACCAGAAACCCATTCAAGTGATAGTACTCGAGTACGGGCTTGCAGGGTTGTGGTAAGGCTGAGGATGCAACGGACGTGCATCGTATTCTGAACCAAACTAGACGAATGATGGTACTGAATTTGGTTGCGGTGACTTCAGAGTAATCACCCAATTAGGTGGGATCAGAGTATTGTTATTCTGGGAGATGCTTCCGGACACTACTCGGGTGTGTCCTTAAAAATCGGGAACTACCCGTACTGAATCGGGGCCGAAACGATCGGGCGATCACAATGTCTGGGAAACTTAACCATGTAGCTTCATGTAACTAGACATCCTAAGCGGGGCATGTTGGACTGGATTAGTAGTTGTGCCTAGTGGGGGGCAGGAGACCAGTATAAAGTGAACTGAGGGGTGAAAGTGCAGATTGAAAGTGAGGGAAAAACAGGAGGATGTTGTTTGTTCCAGGTATGAGATGTTTGATGGCGCTTCGGTCTAATAGGTGTTTGTATGATACATCTCACTAGCAGCTCCGAGTAAGCTATGCCGTGAGTTTTCCTTAGAGCAACAGGTACCGGTAGTGGAAGTAGTTAGGAAGCATCATTTGATGTATTTTTAGTTCCAACAGTCGTGTTATTTCACATCTACCAGTAGTCAAGATTTTAGAAACATATCAATCCTCCATGCCCTGCTAGTGGCACGAAGTTTCTATGCAATATGGGAACCCTTGGGAGCAAAAAAGTCTTATAGCTGATATCGCCGATGACTTACTGAACATGAGCTCAGCGAGATCGAACACTGTGATGGAATGACGAAAAGCAATTATATTTCTAGCGGGAGAAGTCTCTTTAATTTTATGGTGTGGCCTTCACTTAATCCTCGCGCGGAGGTAGGTTGTGGGGCAGAACCGTGGCGGATTTGGAAATGATCACTCAGTCCCACAAAGTCCGAAGATCAAATCGGTAGAGTACTTATCGTTTCACAGGCGAAAAGTGCACCGTTAACAAACCAAAACAGAAATCCGGCGCAATCCTACTCTCCCAAGACCCCTTTGCGACGGAAGAATGCTCGCCTGCTAATCTTCGGACATAGAGAGATATATTCCTTGCGTTGGAGATTTCTAATGGTGCGTTCCCGATTATTTGTGCGGTGCTGATGACACTTGGGACTTGCTTCCGATGACTTTTGGCAATGTGGAGGAGTTCGAGACACCGTAGCGAATGCGAGCTTATGTCATGAGAGGAACTGGAGAGGTTGGTTATCAGCTTATCGACCATGGGAATGGGAGCCTTGTCTATAAGTTTGGTGGCCTTCGGGAGGGAGAAAAAGTCGTGACACCCCGAAGGAATACTGCATTGTCTGCTAATTTCGGGAACTCCACAGCTAGCGGTTCTTCTAGATTCCACGATCCCATTGATGGGCACTTAGAGGACACTGTCAAAACCTTTCCCGTCAACGCCGCAAACTCGGTATTCCCGGGTAACGAAAATAAGCCATTGAGCAATTGTTCCAAAGCATCAGCAAGGCCACCAGGAAGCTGCGCTCCCTGAAGACTACCCCACACATGGTAGAGATGCGGGATACTGCGGTAGCTGGTGGTGGTAGAGTATGGAGGGTAGGGTCGTTGGATATATTTTCCATCCCACCTGCTATTTTAGGTCCACTCGCTGAGTATGCTGAGGGGCCGAAAATGGAGGAATATGTCCGTAGCTACGGTCGAGGATAGACTGTGTGGTGGTTCCATTGATTGACAAATCGACTAGCGGAGTAAGCTAGGGCATGTTGTAACTTTAGCATGTATATGCTCCTAATATTATGACACCTAGGCATACTGTTAGCTTGGTGTGTGTCTGGGGCCCCGTCACCGTAGGTGCTACCTTAGTTAGGCTCCTCCATTCCCTCAGTGGCCTATCTAAATCTTGAATATTGAGAACAGTTTTATTGTACAGTCCCTCGGCAAAAGTGTTCCTGATTCAAGACATGTCGCTGATTGCGGCATTGGTGTCCGGGCAACGCTGGTGGGTTGATGCCAGGCCAGCTTTGCAACAGTGCAACCACTGTCAAGAGCCCACAATCAATAGTTAGGATGTAAATTAAAAATTAAAAATTAAAAGATACTATCTATTATATAAATTAATACTTTGAATATCCTTTTGTGACTTTTTGTTGTGTGGGAAAAAAGTCGGGCATGCCCTAAAATAGGCAATAAACACCAGACTTACCCTTGTACTGTACCCTAGTACAACCACGTTCACAAAATTCTCGTACCCCTCCTTGTATGATACCTCAAGAACAATACCTATTTACAACAACAGGATAACAAGAAGCCTCCTATTTTTCGGATATACCCCTAGGGGCATTGTGAACCCTTATCATTTATCATATCGAGTATTCAAGAGAGAGGGTTAGCAAAGCATTTCTAATTACTTGTGGTACTCAGACGGGTACGAGAACTTTGGGAACGTGGCTGGACTTGTGCTGAGAACAATAAAAATAGATGGCAGAACAAGCCATTACGGCATTAGAAAACTAGAATGCAATCAGGAAAGTTAATATTGAAAGTTGAGCATGGAAGTTAATCATCTTGGTCAATTTTACTTTAGCGAGGCTGGATGACAAATCTCAGACAGTTTCACTAAGACTTTTGCCGAGTGACTACCGGTATATCGATATGCTCCCTTATTTCTCATAAAGTTAGACAGCGAAGCTTCTAACTCTAAGTTGGGGAGAGAGTGGAGTAGTGCACGTTGTTGTTCGTATATGCTTTTCTGCTCCTCTCAAATATGGTTCCTTTCTCCTCTCAAATATTTCTTTCAGCCCTTTATGTTTTCATACTCGTTACTGGTTGACTTGAAAGCCTATTGTGTGTTCTTTCATTGTTCCTTTTGTTCCTCTCAGGATACTTCTTTGATAGCCTTTGTCTTTCCTTATTAGCAGAATGTGGTGGTCATGGCTGAAGTCAATTGCTGTATTATATAGCTGAGCTATGGCTTTCTTATTATTCAATTAAACAAGCGTTATTACAATACGAGATCTTCACTACTTTCTGTTATCACTTCTTCGTCCAAAGTTCTGTGCACATATTCCAATCGCATATTACAACACACGTTTGGCATTGTTTGGCGAGTGACAGATAATGACTCTCAGTAGCCTTCATCCAAAGAAACTCTCGCATTAATCAGTTCATTGTGATCCCACCTGCTATTTTGAAAGACACCTCGTATTCGGCACTAGGTTTCCAGTAATGTGGAGATCTAGTCAAGGATTCCCTGATTTGCTCAAGTCTCTCTTGGCCATCTGTTAGACACGTTATTGCATATCTAAATAGTTACCAACTCCATGCTCTGATAACTGCCGCTGCACTTACTGCCTGCCGGGGACTGAAACGAGAGCGGTATCATACCGACAGGGTTGGAACCCTTGTAGAAGATGTAATTCAAGTGATAAGTATTAAATTACATGCCCCTATTCATTCCTTATCACTTATTAGCTCTTGTACCTGGTAGTGAGGCTCGGGGTCCTCGTGGGAACGAGGAGGGCTACTTTGGGATACCCTAGATAATGCGGTGGTGGCGCTCAATGTTAGTTTCACACCTATCAGGACCTTCCCCTATGGAGACCCAAGCGTTATGCCATCGATAGAGCAAGGCGTGGTCTCTTGATAACCTCCTCCCCAACGGGGACCCTGCGTTATCAAATTCAAACCTGAATGACACTTCGAGAGCTTATCACACCCAAGGCTGCTAGCCTGGCGGATCGCGCTCCTTTGGGGCCCACCCCACTCAACATATATCTAGATTTTCCGTGGTTTTTATTTTGGACTCTCGCCCAATTATAGCCCTCTAAAGTCAGTTATAGATAATATAGTGGTTAGGATTGTAACTTATTCCTTCTAGGGCGGCCTTTGTGTGAAGGAGATATGAGAAAAAGTATTTTTAGTGGGGGGTAGTAGATAGTGGGTAACAGTACCCCTTTACGCTCTGTGGAATACCCGATGGTCAGAATAGCAAGGGTTATCGGACTGTTTACGGGCGAAAAGGCGGCAGCCCGCAGGGGGGAGGAGTTCACTGGATTTCTGGAAAGGACCCTTTGTGAAGCGTTACCAGCATTCTTTGGGAGCAGCCAAAGCAATTCTCGTTTGTTTGCTGAGGTACTCTATTTTCCGATTGAATGTATGTCTTAACTTTACAAAGGGATGTTCTGTATCTATCTTTAATATCGCAATGGATATAGATAAGCACTATTCCTTGTGGGGAATATAGAATATAGAGTGGTAGGATGTGGAACTTAGTACTCCTTAGGCATTTCAATGTGACCCAGATCCCCATTTGGATACCTATGAGTGGGCTTTCTTAAATGGAACTTATCCATGTATTTATATTGCTAGGGGTCTTGGATCCCGAGTCAGAAACGATAGCTTAGAGAGGGATACCAGTGTTTGTAGAAGTTTGTGCTTGATTTTAAGATATCTGTGGAAATGTAATCATAGCTCAAAAAACTTGCAACTCCGGCGCGCCCCGGCCTCCGCCTGGTTACCAAACAACCCATATTGCCAGCTGCCGGTTCCATTACCGAGTGATACCCCATGCTGCAGGATGAGGTCTCAGAAATGAACCGGGTAACTACTCGAGTATCACTGACCCTCCACGTGACCCTGTCTGGAACCAACGGGGCTTAAAATTTAATGACAATTTTGTTCGACAAGCAAACTTTCTCCTCCCTCTGCGCACAACCCTTGAGAGAAATTTTCTTCCATCTGTGGAAGATTGCAACAGCCGGCATGGAGGTGGTTATCAATCAACTTATAGCTTTATTTATTGTAATTATAGGGGCATATGCACTGACAAGCTGTTTAGGCGAGTCGAACATCGGGGTGGGTTGACATCTACCGCTCTCGCACCGCCTGCTCTTGCCTATTCATCTGCTGCTTGTGAACCTAGGAGAGGGTTTTTTCTTTTCTTTTTGCTGTCAGCAGGACACGATCTACCCTCTACTGTGCCTGACCTCACTTTGGGTACGAAATGGTATGTCTTGGCTACCAATTGATATCCTATCCCGACCAGGGAAATTGACCTATCATGGTTGAGCTTTGTCGCTGCGAAGTGAAGTCTCGAGGCGCGGTCATCCCCTGTCCGAGCTGGCTCGTTGCAATCTCGCATGCAGAGAGTCTAAGGCCTGTGAAAGGCCCTTTGAAGACGGTGGCACAACGTTCTGAATGACCCTCAAATACAATACTAGGATTGAATGGATTCGGGATATGTTTACCCGCTAGGAAATTGGCTGTTTTGACCAGCTATGCCCGCGCATTGTTGAACAGCCCATTGGCAATGCCCTTGGTCTGATGCGGGGGTGAAAGCACGGGAGGCGGGACGGATGCGTGTGCATCAAACTGCCTTCACGATCGTTAAGGTATGAGCTGAAACAACGATCTTGAGATTTTCACCTGGAGTTGAAAGCGATTGGGAGAGAGTTTATGATTTGTTGAATCAGCAGGGTTCGGAAAGCTGCCATGGCTCCAGCTTCGTAGCATATTACCCTTGCTGGCGGGCTCCGCTACTCCTGCAACGACTATGGACAGAAAGGAGATATAGAGACCAGTGCAACCGTGAACAAAAGGAAAAAAAGAAAGAAAGGTCCGAAATAGGTACAAAAAGCAGAAAACACCGTAAAAGCAACCAGCCCCTAATATACTAAAGCTGAAATAACTGGTTAGAGTACACTCCATGAAAATGCTGCCAACAGACCTACTCCGCTAATGAGATGATAGACGGGGAAAATTAAGGGAACATATATGAAGTTATAGCTATTCGACAACGTCGACCTCTTTCTGCTCTTCTTCGCCCAAGACTATGGCGTCGCGGTATCGCTGTCCGAGGGCCATTCGGCCGTTCCAGCTGAATGGATCGAACTTCATATATTTCTCGGTATCTTTCACAAGTCGTTTGATGTCCTTAATTTCATCACCGATCCCACCGACGAGCTTCTCGACAACACCATCCATCAGAGCCGTTAGCCTATTTTCGAAGGCGTCTTGTGCATCTTGACTGCTGGAGGGATTAGCCTATTATCCCATGCGATACAGCTTGTTCGTGGTTTAACCGTACCTCTCACTGTCGTCTACTCGCACTCGGATGCTCTTCGAATTATCGACAATCACCTCTGATTGCTCCAGAAGTGTGCTTATGCCCTCGTCCATTCGTCCAACTATATTTTTGGATCGTTAGCACCACTTGCCGCACATTGGTCGAGTGTAAAACTTACCTCGCTGCTCGAGTAAACTCATCCGGTCGAGGATTTGCTCCTGCCGTTCTGCCAGATCCTTCATCGTGCTCTGCATCTTGGTCATCGCGGTGAGGATATGTCGCATAACCTTGGTATCCGCGTTGCATCTGTCGGGGCTAGTGGGCGGTGTTTGTGGAAGTGAATGTGGGTTGTGCATGACAGGGCTTGGTGGGAGGTGGGAGTGGCCGAGCATTGGGCTCACGCTCGGGGGTGTCGGGTTGCCCATAGGGCCGAGGTGGGCATATGCCATGTTTGTTGCGTATGGTGATGGGTATGAGGGTGGTCCAGATGTTGCTACCCCAGGGAGTTCCATCTGTGGCATTGACATTCCGGGCATCGGGTGTACACTTTGTGGTGGTGCACCGTAGTTGTGTTGATATATATATTCCGCTGGTGGATACGAAACAAAGGAAAAGCTGGCGGTGCTTGGAGGTGTTGGTGCGTGGGTTGGCATTACTCCTGTGATATATCTTCTAGCCAGCGTTTACGACGGTTGAGAAGCTTTATCTAGCGACTCTTGGTGGGGTAAAAGTTAGGATATTTGCTTCAAGGTACTCTATGGGCGAGCGAAGAAATTGATTCGCTGGCCGAGAGAAGAGGAATGGATTGCAGTCGGTTCCTGCCGACGAGGATTCACGAAGGTTCGAGGCTTCGATTGCAAACAGAAGAAAATTCCGATCGAGAGCAATGATTTGTGATGCAAAGATTTAGTTGAGTTGTTGATCGTGGGTATTGGGCGCTTGCTTGATCGGACTTATGTTGCAGGTTGTTTCAGGTTGTGTGAGGTTTGACAGCACCAGAGTAAGAGCGAACAAAAAGTTTTTCTTATTTTGCTGAGTTGGTCGTAAGATTGGCGTGGTATGAATGGGAAAACCAACTTCAGACGAGAGTTGCTGTGGGTTTTCTTATATCCTACCTAGCTTTCCATCGGAAGGAAGGTAATTGAGCTAGAACGCTGCACGACACAGGAAGCGCCGCCCCATTGGTTAATGCAGTTCAATCGATAATGACCACGACTTGGGGAGGGATTGGTTAGGCTCAAGTCCATAATGCCTAGGATGTTTCTTTGGTGGGTGAAAATCAAGATGGTGTGGACTGTGGAGTTGAGAAGTGCAGTCAGGGATAATTGCATAGCAAAACGAACGACTATCGTGGAGGCAGCGAATTACAAAACACGCATCCCTGAGAAGTGCATGCACTGCCAACCGAGCTACAGCAACCTTGCAACAAGTTCGACGGGAGACGCACGGCACACACGCTGAAGATAAAGCATCTCTCCAGTACCTCCTAGGTCAAGTTCTAAAGCAGAAAAGAAAACCATTTACAGAAGTCGTTGTATTTTAAGTACCGGTACTCACGAGAAAAAGAGTGGACAGACGGCGGAATAGTCCTTGTAAATAGGATGCAACTTGCAAGGGAGTTGCGGCTCTTGGTGACGCACGGACCGCCCCCCACGCTTGGCTTTTTTCTCTTCCGGAGAGTTGTGGAGCTCCAGCAGCCCAACCTTGCGAGGTTAATGCCCGAGTATGTTTTGGTGATCTTCTGGAGAACTTTAAGGGAAGGAGAGCAGATGATTGAACTTTGTTCTGGTGCTCCTTCATGCACACACTCCGTCACGGTTTGGTCATGTCTCTCCCCCGCGTGTTGTATACTTGTACAACATGGCCGGCCCGAACCCAAGCAATTAGAATGACCTCGTAAACGTTTTTCACCTCCATGGAGTGGAGCGAAAAAATTAGAGTCTGCGTGTTCGCAATGATCTATCACAAGATGGGGGAGCACGAGAGGAGCACGAGGGAGCCACAACATGGTGGCGAAATTGATTGGATTGGCTTCCTAAATGTTTGCATTTGGGGGTCTTGGGTCTGTTGGACGAGAAAGCTTTTCCTGCTTGCCAAAAAAAACCCCAAAGGGGCCAATCGAGCTGAAATGCTGGTCTACTGGGCCATAAACTAACGTTCGGAAGCGGAAGAAGTGAATTGCTACTTGTACTAACCACCTCTAAAACCAAACTGCAGTTTATGAGCATCGGCGGCGCTTCGAGAGTTTCTCGCTGTAAGAGAATTCAAGAATTTACCCTTTACCTATCAGTTCGGTAGCTAACCGAAAAAGCAAAATTTCTCCCCGCAAACCCAAGACCGAGCCATGCCACCGCACCACCTACTCGAGTTGCTACTCGAGTATGGTGTAGCTGGGAATAAGTCAAAACGCTAGGCCTAGCGCCATATCCCGTGAACCCACACTGACCGCTGGTGTCGGCTTGCCTCAACCAGCCTCTCACGCATGCTTTTCCAATACCCTGGTGAACATGCCCTCTTGTGAAAAATTGTGTTAAACAAGCCGGTCTTGGGAAGAACGCCCGTGAAGTTACAACGCAGCCTCTGCTCCACAACAGCCCCCGGCGTTTCCCGGGTAGCTTTACAAAGATTAAAGCATAACTGCCCCACAAAGATGTCCACAGTGCCTCTGGATACTTACCGTATCATGCTCTCCACTTTGTGCTGATCTGTACTCAGGTGTTTTGAAGAATTCCAACTCCAGATCTCGCCCCGCACACTGCTCGCACAGAGCGAGACGAATAGATTCGAGCCTTCTTTCGCCTCACCAGGCATTCCATCCATCCACTTTGCTCGCTTTTCCCCATCCAACAATTCTGCCTTTAGAAGGGTGGAAATTTCTGCCTCACCAATTGTACGCCCTACAGCCAAGCAAAGGTAAGGGATGGATTTTCAAAAACCCGTCTTTTAACCAATTTATTGGCCTCATCATTTGACATCAACCAGATAAGGTAGTTTTACTCCAGCCCATGAGAGCCGGCCTGACGAAATGCTTCAGAGTCATGTCATCGCAGTAATCGTTATTCTTTTATTAGGAGTATCGGGGCTGGTGGTTTGGGCGGCCTTCGTGCTTCGATATATGGTGGCGGCCACAGCTGTCAATGAGGAAGAATAAAGCACATTTTTATTTCATTGGAGCGAGTGAGCCACATCGTATGTTGGGGGAGGTGTTCTATAGACGGCATGTTGGTATGATATAGGTAAAACGGCGTGATATTTCGGCTATGGGAGTCTGCACTGGGCTGGGGCACACGATGGGAGGATTGTATGATAAGCTAGAATGTGCGGCTGCTGTTCGCTTGTGGACTGTATACCGGTACTGTGATACTAGAGCACCGGTTTCTCAGGCTGCGGCTTAAGCTGTATTCAGTTTTTGCCCACTGCTTGGTGGTCCGGAGGTTTGGAAGAAGAAACGGTGCAGAAAAAATAAAATAAATAAGAACAAGAGCAGTATTATTGGAGCGAGAGCAAGTCATCCGCATCCCCAGGGCTGTAGAGGACCGATTATCCTGCGCACAGCGCGCAGTACGTTTATCTATTCATTCATCCACAACATATGCCAAGATAACCAAAAGAGAAACCCCATTCAGTCGCCCATTGCCGACCCCCCCTCTCTCTCTGGAAATTGGCTTCACCACCACCACCACGAGATAGATACTTTACGTTGCTCGGTATAGGGAGGGGGCTAAGTCCGTAGAATAAGAATGGAGGCAGAGAAATGTCCACCAGGACTCGTTTTCAATTGTTCCTCCCCCGCTCTGCTCATACAGTCCTCGTAATGGCGGACGGTGGGAACCGGCAGGCAACAAAAGACAAAAAGTCAACTTCACTTATCATATTATAGCACACAGCTTTTTTCTCTTCCGGGCACGTTGCATCTTTTTTATATATATCACAGTCGACTATATAGTACCAGGGGTGAACAAAACTGGTGCAGCACCCCGCAGTCCAACCCTGCCCGCTAGAGCAACAACCTATGGATATTTCCTATCCAAAAAGATTAATATTCGAACAAACCTAAGCCCCTAAGTTCAATACGAGAGTAAGGGGGCTCGCAATAATAACCCTAAGCAATTTTGGCTCAATTAATGCAAAACCCAGGGGTAGGCTATCATGGTGAAGCGATACTTGATCGTTGATCTTTTGAATACTTGTACAAGTAGATAGTGCGGCGGTGTCGCACCCTTACTCGAGTACCTTGTAGGTACTGTACAGTCCTGCGGAGAATCGCCAAACCCTTTTTTATACCCCATCAACTTCTAGTTCCTCGCACGTAGACTAAATCAAACGGAGTAAGAGGAAAAAATGGTTTCCCCCCCTATTTGGGCCGATTTCTTCGGTCCTAAAACCCCCTGGAGTCTTGTACTTTACCGGTACGGAAGGGGATGTGCGAACATGGTGTCTGGTGTCTTGGAGTTGATAGGTTGAGAACGGCGAACTATTGGTTCGTGAACTCTGCAGGATCCTGGTCTTCTTTTTCGTCTTGCAGTCCACGGGTTTCGGTAGTCAATCCAGGATTGTTCGCCAGCGCATAGTGATCTATCCATACAGTGCGACCTTCCCTATTTTGGTTTCTCCATCAAATGGAGTGGAGAGAGGAAGGAAGTGCTCTCTAGGTGCTTAGGCGGTACTGCACTGCGCTGGGATAGTAACAAGGGGATTGTATTGCTTTGGTGCTGGGTAGCTGAATGGCCCCTCTGCTACTACTCTATCGTTACTCCAAAAGATCCCGCGCCCAGAGATGTTCATGAAAGCACCAATACATTTCTGGGTTCTAGGCTCTCATTCATTCACCGCCTTATACACGACCCGCGCATCCGTGCTACGGCACTGTACTGCGCTTGCCTACAAGGTTCCTCAACTCGGCTTATAATAACTCTCCACTCCGGGCGTGCAACCCTAGCCTACTCTACCGTATCGACAACACACGGAGTCGGGAGATAGGCCGTGCGACTTACCTTACCCCCCCGCGTGTTACCTTTCTGGGCTTGCCCTTTCTATCTATGGTATGCTACCGTACCATCCATATCATAATTGAGGCTGTTTATCTCGTTCTTACTACGGGAAGCCTCGTATTGTCAATTATAGCTCTTGGGCACTAGACCTTGGAGGATGGATGGATGGGATGGCGCATAGCACTTGAGCCCGTGCGCGAGGCAATGGCGATGATAGATGCCAGTTACAGCTGAGACAATTCTTGTTGTTTGAGCCATACAGACGGTGAGGCTTGACAGAGTGAGGGGATGTGAGGATGAGGGAAACAATGGGATCGACGGTTAGTGCCGGATGAGTGATGCTGAGCAGGCAGGTTTGAAACTCGTGCTTGGGTGGAAGGATGGAAGGATGGATGGAAGAGAGCTTTTGGTGGCGTGCTTTGTTTGGTGGTGAGGCTTTTGGATTGCCCATGTGACAATGTTAGCACAAGGAATTGTGTTTGGTATGATATCGTAGACTAATATCTGCTCACTTTCACAGTACGACTTTAACGGTAGAAGAGAGAAACTATCGGTTGTTTACACTAGCAATATCATGGGGTTGAACTCTGTACGATCGTACAAACGCAGGGAGTTTAAACCGACGAGCTGCGATCGACATGCCTTGCTTTGGCATGTTGTCGGAGCAGTATTTGGGTAGCACTTGTATCATACCAGCATGGCAAACTAAGGTACGGTGAGGTAGTGTATGTGCGAGTATGAGTAGTAGTACGATTAATATCGTAAGGCAAAGCACTACTTTGTAGTCTCTGTTCGAGATTCCTAAAGCGAGGTTCACTACCGGTAATTTTTTCTAATAGGAAAGCTAGGCTAGTCACTCGAATGATTAGATACTTAGGGACTTTCCTTTCATAGGACTCTTTAGCAAGAGTCTTTTATGGATTTTTGGATGGTTAGATTATCAAAATGAGAAGAGGTCGGTAGCTCTTGGGCATTCTATTAATAGGTAGCCGTGAGATTATGGCATTGTACTCGAGTAATTGCCCGTGCCAGGGAGCTCCACAGCAAAGCAAGGCTACGGCCTCTATATTGAATTAACATCTTCAACACTGTGTCTACACTCCACACAGACAGGTCTTGACCAAAAGGTGAATTTACGTGCTCGTAGCTTATCGTACTTCCGCCGTAGAGGATTTTTGTAATCGGCGCTGAGAATATGAATAACAGCGGTGACGTCGTCCCCGAGATGCCTCAAGGCCTCTTCCAGCCTATCGTGAATCGGGGCGTGGGCAGTTGATATGAACTGACCAACTGTCCGTTCGTGCCTGAAAGGCTAGAGAAGGGGTAATTGGTAATCCTTCCCGCGGATGTTTGTGATAGATGGTTTTTGAGATGAGGTATCGCATCCTGCTAGCCTTAGGTATGATACTGTGAGGACTTTGTTGACTTATTGGGGATGCGGGATTAGAGGATTAGGTTTGTGAGATGTGAGGGTCAATGATTGCGCTGTATTCGTGCCACTGACACGATAAGCCTTGGTTATCGTGCACTGTGCTGTAGTGTGTGCTGGGGATTGCCTTTCTAGTAACGATGGACAGCAAGGTTTGTTTTTGTTGAAACACCTGCGCGGTTTACTGTCTGAATGCTGTAGATCTACATAATTCCTGAACAATTTACCAGTAAGATAAGCTCTTAACTACAAGTACATAAGAACCTCCGGATAGCTGATCTCACCATCTTCCATCACTATACAGCTATAGGCCAAGAAATACCTCTAGCCCCCAATTAGGGTTTAAGCGGCGCTTATCATAACAAAGACCCGAGCTTGGCTGTGGTAGTTGCGAGTGCTCGAGTATATCTTGACCACCACGCTACTGCAGCCATGAGACCCTTTGCTTCCCTCGCTCTCCTCAAGCCTTCTCTTCTTCCGCCCGCACGTCACGATCATCCACAGCGTCATACCGTAATATATATCCACCGCACGACCAACTCACACTCCCTAAAAACGCCTAATTCCCTTCTCTGCCCTTCCCTTCCTCTCACCGCGAAATTACTAATCTTGTCTCGCCCCACTGCCCTTTCACTTTTCGCTCTTTCACTTGCAGGATAGGCAGACCTTGCGCAAGGCCGCGGGAGAGTGCAGCCCTCTACAAAGCCATTCTGTATAATGGTAATCCGCAGACCGCGACCGCCTTACATTACCTATCTGAGGTAATTAAGCTTGGGCGGGGAGTTAACAAGATCACGGGGATGGGAAAGGAGTTCTCCACACCCGCTTCGTTAATTCAGATGTCATGAGGTGGATAGAATGCCATTCTACAGTAGCATGAGGTAAGGGTGTCATAGCAAAAGAAGGTGTGAAGCGCGGCAGCTGGCTAGATAAGTAAGGTAAGCAGACCTGCATGAAGCCGTGATATAACATGTTAACCTATCGGCCCCCTCCTCAACACTATGAATAACTTGGCTTTGTTAATATCGTTATTATTACTGGTAATAAACGAGTAAGTAACAACTTGTATCATATCCCTCCGCTTCTCTGATTTCGGGTTAGTTACCGGAGCGATAAATATGTACACTTTTTTGTTCTTTCAGCTGTAGGTAGTCTAACTGCAGGCTGTTCGCTCTTCCCTTACCCCTCCCCCTCATTCTGCAAATGCTTTTTTTCTTTTTCTTTTTCTTTTTCTTTTTCTTATTCTTTACTTTTTTGATACTTTAGGTACGGCAATCGGTTGAATTGAATTAAACTGAATTGAATTAAACTGTATCGTAGATTTATTTCCTCCTGTATGATATGACAGGAGGATTTCCTTTTTTTCTTTCTTGCGAAAGCCACGAACGGGGACGGATCGGTATGATACGATACGGTACGGCAGATGTTTTGCGCTGGCTATCACTCGCTCAGGGATAGCACAAGCCGAGAATAGTGCCTTTTGTTCTATTTCTCTGCCTTCTTTTTGTTTCCCGTGCGGCATAAGGTGAGATGTCCATCATCTCTTCTTCCGTTTCATCCCCCCTCCTCCCCTTTTTTCTTCTCCCTTGTCTTCGGCATGAACAACTGTCTGACTTTGGCCACCGTATCGGACCTAGATACCATAAAGTGCAATTGTTTCCTCCTCTCCATCTCTATCTCCGGTGTCACGAAACTAGTCATCTGACTTCATATATTCATTCACTCTTGGATCGTGAAAACCAGGACTCTAATACGATAGCCCCGAGTTGCTCCTGCAGGACAGGAGAGGGGAAGGAACCATTCGGATCGTTCATGAAGCTCGCCCGGCAGCTGGGAACCAGATCCCCGCCCCTTTTCGAATTTGAAAAGGAATTTTCTTCTCGTTTTTCTTCTAGTTATTCTGATGGATATGAAGAGGGCTGGAGGCATTGGCCAGCATCACCGTGACTGTGTTTATATCCCCCTTTTTTGCTTTAGTTTCTGTTTTAACCTTTTCTTTTTTCGGCCCAGCATACGCAGCTAGGTGGTCGATTAGAGGTTAGTCTCGATTCGAAGCATTGACTCTAAAGCCCCCTCTTCACATACGGAAGCCAGACTGTGCTTAATTAAGCATGGTATGGTAAGGAGAGGGAGGGGGTCCTGTCTGCCCCGTGCTTGCCCGAGTGTAAAGAGGAAAGTAGGAGGAATCTTAGTGCCATGTCGCAGGCTCTTCGGTAAAGGATTTGTTTGGCTGGTGTGCTTCATCTGCGGCATCACAGTGGCCGCTAATAATAAGGGTGGGGGATGGAAAAAGTGAAAGAGGCGGGGTGAGGTGGGAGGGAGAGTTTGAGGTGGGCTTGTTATTGTTTTTAGTTAAGTTGTGTTGATTGCTGGCTAGACCAGCTACTGTAGCAATTGTATCTACCCATGGTTACCTGTATGTACCCCATCAGAACCTGCTCTGGGGCAGCGGCGGGCGGAATCACAGTTCCTCAATAGATCTAAAAGTTCATAAAACATCGCCGACGGTTCTTCCTATTCCTCATTATCATCATCATCATCCAATATCTCCCTAAATTATAGCTCTCCTGCAACATATAGCACTGCAACCTGACACCCGCGATCGGCGAACCTTAACCTCCCACCAATTGGAAAAGAACTGGAACGAAAAGAAAAACTTTTGCCCCTCTCTTACTTCATCCCCTCCTTCGCCCCTTTGTTCTCCTCCCCTTCGTGCAGCACATCGCGTCCTGCGTTTCTCAAAATTCCCGTCCCACTACACGCGAGTATGATATAAGGTATTAGATGGTTGCATAAGCAACATTGCATCACCGACTATCACTCGTGAGCACACGATCAGATGTGTTGGAATATGGTTTCTTTCTCTTCTCAAATGCTTCCTCTAAGTCCTTTTATTTGTTCCCAAGTCGGGTACGAGTTTGGCCTTCTTTATACTCTCTTTATTATTCCTCTTGTTCTTATATGCTTTCTTTGAATACCTTTGTTCTTTGTTGCGGAAGTTTGGTGGAAGCGGAAGCATGGTGAAGCGGAACCAAGCCACTTTACTATATAGCTTGTCAGTATCTTTCCTATCATTCTAGGAGTAGTTAAGCGGTAATCTATGCTCTTGATTGTCGGCTATCATTACTTCTCAGTTGAAACGATTGCGCATTGCTACAAGATGTCTGGCCACTGGATCGCCTGTAGGAAAAAAAAGATGAAGAAAAAGAACTTTCCTTCCAACCACCACCACCACAGCCTTTGTAGTAAAGAGTTCGATTTTTGAAAGAAAAATTTTTGACCCATCAAAACTCTTGCCATCTTCACCTTACTCATTACTACTTGCTCCCTCCTGCGATCGAGTTGTTTTTGCTACTGGGGAATTGATGCAAGAAAATTTTCGCTGCCTCCCTCTCCCCGCTCATTCATTCACGCTTCCACCATGCCACTGGTTCTCCGGACGATATTGAAATCAGCGGCTCAGCTCGACATATTCCTTTGAAACTACCTGCTGCTGTACTGCACGCTCCCGGGAAGAAACATATAGTATCACACCAGTGAAAAAAATGAAAAAAATTTCACGATCGAGGAAATCCTTCAATCTGGCATTTTTTGGTTATGGCGGTGGGTTGTTCGTCCTGGGTGGTGGTGATGATGATGGCTGGGTATTTCCGGGTCTGTTGCCAGCTCATTGGTAGGGTAATATGCGGAGCTGGAAGTGGATATTTTATGCGCGAAGACAGAAGGGGGATGAGTGGGGGGAAACCTGAAGGGAAGAAAAAAGAGGGAGAGAAAAAAAAAGGAAATGCACAAGCTCGTCATTGGAGCGAATTAAATAAACAAAATTAACAGATAAGTTAGATTGAAGAGGGATGATAGTAAATCTATAGATGCAAGCTATATCTGGGGAATTGACGATTGCCGTGCCTTTGTCGTGATGGCGGTTGGGTGTTTAGGTTAGGCCCCAGGCTTTGCTTTATGATACTTAATTGAAGGAAGTTCGGACGAAGCTAAAACTTTGCCTACTTTCTGCGCATGGAGGAAGGAAGGAATGAACTCTGTCACCCTATTAACTAAGCGCTCAGACAGGCATGGAATGGGACGCTGCCGCACAGGCTTCATAGGGTGGGACTCGATATCTAGGGAATGACAAAAAAACGAAGGAACGAAGGAACGAAGGAATAGAATTCCTAGTCTTCCCGGTACGATAGGAAGACGTATGGTGCCGTGCAGTGCATAACCAGATACAGTAGCACAAGTGCCACAGACCGCCTCCCCACCCCCCAGAGCCGAGTGAGGGTGCGTGATAACCCGGCGAGGAGTGAAGGGAAACTGAAAGCTGAGTGTGAATGGGGGAACGAATGAGTGAGTTGAGCTCTTTTGGCAAAAACTCTCACATCTACAGTAGCTAGCCTCTCCCGAACAAAGCTTCCGAGTCCTCTCTACCGCTTCTCCCAAGGGGGGGATGAGAGAAACAAAAGAAGGGATACCAAAAGATCCACGACCCCGGAAACGCGGGACTCCGGCAGGAACCAAATTCTTGGAGTCTGTCGACATCATCATCACTATCATCATTAACCCTGCGGTCGATCGAACCCTAAGGTAAAGTACTGTACATGCAATCTCCATATTTATACTTACGATACGATACTCGATAAAGTCATGCTGAAGCTACGGTTAAAAAAGAAAAGAGAAAAAAAGCCCTCTCACATAGAATACCTATATCATATGGTGGATGGGTTTTTCGATAAATTGGGTAGCATTCTAGATTAGTTAATTAATTGATCAACCAATACCCGCCACGCGAGTTTGGCTGCCTTAACGGCCTTACAGGACAGGATGGACAGACCGCAGAGAAAATCATGGGCGAGGTGGTGGGTTCAATTGGATCCCTATAAGTTAACCAGCGGGAAGGTATAATACTATACGGACATAAATCCTCGCCACGCAGTAGGGCCGGGGAGAAGGGAGCTTTTCCTAGCTATTACGAGGACTTGATCTATTAACCAAATTAGAAACCTACAATGCCATAATAAATCGACCAAGCTCTGCCTCTTCCTCCTCTCGGATTTAGGATATCACCGTCCCATCCTCTTACTTTACCTTACTATAGCTCCCCCACAGTACCTCCCTATCGCCGCGGCCGCACGGGCGTGAAACAGCTCAGCCCCTTCTGTTTCTCGCGGGAGCCTACCTGGCATGACATGACATGGCGTTCGGGTATGCGCTCAAGCTGAGGTGAATTACTCAAACTGGCTAGCTGGGAATGCTGGGAAAACACAAGCAATTTTGTCTACTCCTGCTAGGCATCTCCCTGCCCCCAGAACCAGTGTTAGCATCACCTCACCGCTGCTATGACGCTGATGCTGCTGGCCGCTGGCTGCGAGGGAAAGAGTGTTTTTTGCACAAGTGTTGTACCGGTACCGCAGATGGGCGACGGCAATGCCGTGGTGACGGCGGCAGTGAAGGTGTGGAGATATAACAGCTATGATTCATAACATCTAGTTTTTCATTCATCCGTTGATCGTGGTGAATTTCGGGTTGATGGGAGCAGTGGTGGTATTTGATGTACGGGGTTACTGGGTAGGCTTGATATCTGAGATATTGTGATAGTGTGATATGGTACTTGGAACTTTGGGGGAGATTAGTGTGGTCATAAGGTATCACCCGTGCTCTGGATTAATATGGCGTTCTGCTATGGTATGATAGTGTGTTTGTAACATAGGTGGTCGCTGTGCTAGTAGTACAAGTACGACGGGCATGAATAAGAATTGGGGGAGAAAAGAGAAGAGACATGAACCCACTGCCATACGCCTATCGTATCCCCCCAACCCAATAGCATTACTAGGAATTAACACCTGGGAAGCCAGAACCATGAATAACCGGCTGCCGAGAAATTGATAAGAACACAGCTAAGAAAACACTACTAATCAAAAAAGAAAAAAAGGAAACCCTAGGCTAGGAAAGCCATGCATATGAAAACCCTTAGAATTAATCATATTATTTTCTTCTCGAGCTCCTTCTAACATCCCCCTTCTTACCCCCTTTCTTTGGAGGGGGAACAGCTTTTTTGGATCCCGGCTTCCTCCCTCTCTTCTTCCGGACTGGTGGTGGAGTGCCGGCGACCGTGGTGCTTTCTCCCATCTCACTCTCTGCAACCGCCTCCGGTTCCTCTTCTTCCCCAGCTTCGGTCTCTGCAACAGTGCCAGCGTCCTCTTCACCATCTACTTCATCAGGCGCATCAGAAAAATCATCGTCGGAGGCATTAGACTCTCCTCCACTAGAGGCAGGTTTAGTGGGGGGTTTCCGTTTAGGACTGGGTTTAGCTTTGGCGACCAAACCCTTCTTTCTGACAGGAGGTTTTCGCCGGGAGGCAGTGGTAGTGGTAGTTGAAGTTGATGGGGTACCGACTTTGGCAGCGTTCTTTCTGATCTTGGCAGGGAGCGGAGAGGCCGACCTACTAGATTCTGTGATATCACAATTAAGGTTAGAAGTTAGAACATCAAGGTTATAGAAATATATCACACCATCCTCCGTATCGTCTAGATTGACACTAGCAGTTCCAGTTCCAACACCCGAAGCAACGGACTCGCTTCGCGCAGCTCTCCCGCCCTTCTTCCCCTTCATTCCGGTTGGCCAGAAAGTCTGCGGAACAACAGTAAGTGGGCTGTCGATGCTGTTAGGGTCGGACCGTCGGGAGAACATGAGCGCCCCATATTCATCGGCCGGGAGGGTAAATTCGCCCGAGGGATCTGGAGTGTCCAAGTCGTCTTCAATGTCCTCCTGTTCACATATCTCAGTTTCGGAATGCGGGTAAAAGAAAGGTAATAAGTACGCGCTCGTCCAGGCCTTCGAGGTTATACTGCGATTGTAGCTTGCGCCAAATGCCTTCGATGTTAGTGTGCGTGTCGGAGACTCCATGGTTCTTCATTAATTCGGCAATGCCGATTATACGGAAGTGCTTGTGCACCCCTATATGACATTCCCATTAGCCAAGCGGGATACAAGCTTCTGGTCGCGCAGCCACTTACCAGCGGGCTTTAAACGGTAAACAGAGATGGCTTTGAACAGAGTCGTCTCCTGTTCGTCGGTCCAGCCATCAGAGCTGATTGGCTCCGGGACAGAATCGTCGTCCGCCGCAGCGTGGCGCCCCTTGTTCTTCTTTTTCGGAGGCATAGTTATAAGAATAGTTGTTAGTGGTGGCTAGTGTAGAGATAACAGAATGGCACGAAGCAAGAGAATGGAGAGTATGATACTATACCAAAGCTTCTGTTACTGTCGCGTGGGATGACGCGCCGAGTATGAAGTGTGAGGCTCTTTGTGGGCTTGGCATGCTGCGTCCCCTCCAAGTGGTAGGGCAACAGGGATGTCAACATCTCGGCCTCCCCAATTGATGAGAATCCATAATGACAGACTTCTCTTCGGTCTTTCCCAATCCCGGCCCACTTGGAAAAAATGGAGGGAAAGGGGAGGAAGGAAAGGAGGGATATCCGTTCATCATTCCGGATTTGTGGAAGCCTTCATGCTTTGCTCCAGATGACTCTGCTAAACCCACTTTGTTCCCTATTGCCCCGCTGAAAGGTAGCTCTAGCTTACCAATTACTATTTGTGCCCCAATTGCTAACTGGAATCCGAACAGAAACCGTCCTGGATATTACCAAACCTTTAGGCCCCTATAGAGATGGATCGGAAGTAAGCCTCTTCACCTTCGATCATGGCTTCGCCGAGTACTTCGCCGACCCCGATCCTGGATCCCCAACTGAGATAGATTCAATTGCTTCAATAACTGGAGAAGCTATAAAACATAATTCCTCCGATACTAGTGAAGATATATGGCTTCAACCCGGATCTTCTGAGCTTCCGGTGAAAGTTTGTGTAATTCCATCGAACTTGTATGCCTACGACTAATTCTCAATAGCCACAGTTTCAAACATGGGAATCTTTTCTCTCCGCCGGAGCAAACGATCCCGCCAATCCTTACCTTTCGGAAGCCGGACCTCGAGTATTCGATGCGGTACTTACGGAGCATATGGATGGATATGAGGAGGTCCCCGAAGTTATTCGCTCGGATGTCTTCTGCACTGTTAGTACCCAAGAGATGAGCGGTTATTGGGACTGAACAAAACTCACACGCCCGCTATCCAGTGTCTCCTACACCTTGGCCTCGGCAGAAGTTCGGTCCTATTCACATACGATCGGAAAAAGGCCGAATTCTTCCCTATCAAGCCACAATTACGGATATCCGGATGTACAGCCGGGACGGTTGATAGGTATTCTCCAGTCAAACTAGACTACGCAGGACCGGTTCTGACACTAAAAATAGCATCGTAAAATCCTTCGCAGATTGCGGAAAGAAAATTAAACAACTCCAAAAGTTTGTCGATGGTATCTACAAAGACTCAAGGTTTGACCCCCCCATTTCCCTAGGCTCTATGATAGATTGACAATGCGCAAAAGAGCAGTGAAGCCTTCTATCATTGCATTAGCAGATAGTGCAACGGCGGTAGTTGAATCAATTCAGCAAAGACTCTCCGTCGACCCTACAACTATCCGTAGTATACTTCACCTCCACTCACTCATGCTTGAACCCGCGCTCATCATCGACACATTCTATCAAATGATCTCACAAACGGCTGGTATATCAGACGATTCTCAGCTACTTACTACGCTTTTTGAAGTGGTGCAGCAAGAGCAGCATCGAAGCGGATGGCTGAAGCCCCTATTGATGGAAACCTTGGCAAGGGTCACTCGACCTTGGCTGGAGTTTATTGAGGAGTGGATAGGCCTTAGTCGACCGGCAGGAGGCGAAGGTGCTGGATTTGAAGGGCTTGTAGAGAGGGGAGTTTTCGTGAGAGTTGAAGAAGAGACATACGTGGACGATAGGGGAGCGGAGCGAACAAGCCGAAACTTTGTAAGAACCGGATATCCGTTCCAGCGAATGCTTTACAGTGATCTAATGACTACAGATTTTCGACAAAACGAAGGTCCCATCTTTTATGAGTACGGAGAACGGAGAGTCTGTTTTTGAGAGTGGGAAGAGCCTACGGTTTCTGCAGAAATTCCACCCAAGCCACCCACTGTCGCGACCTGGGGCTGTAGAGGGTGTAAGGGCTCCAAAACTGGAGTGGAAATTTTCCTGGGAAGACTTGAATAAGTAAACCGATACCTATTATAACTTAAAATCACGCTTTTCTGACGACGTGACAGCTTACAGAGTCAAGCAATGAACTATGAACGAGAGCTTCGATCGGCTACCAATAAGTATTCTGGGCAGGGGCCAGTGGCAACTGCTCCCGTGGCTAGACACTACCAGTCAGCACCGGGAGGCATTGAGACGTTTGAAACATTCGGAAAGTCCAAAGAAGAGATATGTGCTATGATCAACAAGTCCGTCTCGGCAATGAGCAGCTCTCCTCCCCCCATCGAACACCTACACAAAGAGGATTTACTGCGCGCTCTCGTCCTCAAAATATCACGTTTAGAGCTGAATTCTGACCCAGAAAACGATCACCTAACTACGTTTGCGCCTCCTATATCTATAACCCCCGTTCTCTCCTTCTCCCATATATTTTCCGCCCAAGCAAAGATCATAAACACAGCCTGCCTTAATATGCTTTTTAAGGAACACAAAGTCAGAGAGCATCTCTCCCTCCTTCGAAAATTTGAGTTGTTTGGTGACGGCGTTTACTCAAGCAGGCTTAGCCATGCACTCTTTGGCGATGAGTTGGATGGAACAGAGAAACGTGGAGGGGTTCACAGAACTGGAGGGACTATGGGGCTGAAGCTAGGAAGTAGAGATAGCTGGCCTCCTGCATCCTCCGAGTTACGTTTAGCATTAATGGGAGTTCTCAACGAAAGTTTCAACAACACACAAACCAAAGGTGGGATACATCATGCTGGCAAAGACGGCGATCTACCAGGAGGCTTGAGTTTTGGAGTTCGGGACATGACGGTGGAGGAGTTGGAGAGATGTATGAACCCGAACGGCCTAGAGGCTCTAGATTTCTTGAAGCTGCAATACAAACCACCCCCTCCACTTGACGCCATTATTACTACAACAGCGCTATATCAGTATGATCGACTCTTCAAACTGTTGCTCCGAGTCCTACGCATGCTTTCCGTGGTCAATAAGCTCTTCCGCGATGTAACCTCCCGTCGCAGTCACTGGCACACAGTAGATCTCGTCGCTCAGAAATTCCGAATTGAAGCACACCACTTTGTAGACACAGTTTGCAGTTACATGTTCGAGGCAGGGGTTGGATCCGCCTGGCGAAAGTTTGAAGATAAACTCCAAGACATCGAAAGGAAGCTAGATTCGCCTGATCCAGACCTTGGTGCAGAGGGGATCGAGAGGCTCCGAGTGTACCACGAGGGTATACTTGACAGGATCATGTTTGCGACACTCTCCAGAAAGCGCCAGGCTCCTGTGATGAAGCTCATGGAGGATATATTCACCTCGATTCTCACGTTTGCAAAGTACTCGCACGCCAAATCCATTGGGGCTGGGACTAGTGATGATGAGAAAATTCCAGCACTGTACACAGGGTTCAAGAGAAGGGTTGGGATATTCATCAGTGTTTGCAGGGGGCTAAGTGAGAAGAGGGGCTATGGTGATGGTAAGAAGGATTCAGAAGGCAGAAGGGCTGTTGATGCGATCTTTGGAACAGGTTATAAGGAGGAGGGTAATCTGCTCTCAATGTTGCTGTTGAGGTTGGAGATGACAGGGTACTATACAGATACGGGGAAGGGCGAAGGAGAAATGGTCAAGAAGCAGGGACGAAGGAGAAGAGGGCCGAGTGACCCAGCATGATGTCGTCTGATACCCAAGTGTACGGTGAACATGGTCTAGCAATAGAATGCCATTCTTAGCTCGCTATCAAACGCTAAAAATATACCAAAAATTTCGGGGCTAGCAAAGGACGGCTCTGACCTATTACAGAACATAAAGCCTTTCGCGCTCAAGTAGAAGAAACAACCTTTATGGGTAACCTTCATATTTTAGAGAAAAACGTCAATAATCCCTTCCTCTGAAGCACATTGCAAATCTTGATGCATTCCCCTACATACTCAAGGAAAAAAGAAAGTCCCCTCCCGTCCTCCCCTCCAGCTAACCTAAAACCTTCTCAGCCTCCGAATAACTGCATCCAACTTCTCCGCCGCCTCTTCCCTCTCCCGTACAGCTCTACACCTCTCCTCCTCCGCCTCCTTCAACTCGGTCTCCAAATTCTTCAGCCGCTCCTGCTGCTCGTCTTCGGAAACGCCAATACCCGGCAAGGAGACGATCAGGAGCTCAATCTGCTTGGATTTGAATATCAAATCGCGGGCGAGCTCGACCTTTGCGGCTGTAGCAATTATCATCATTAGCTTTGCATTTCGTGGAAGCCGGGAAGGGTGGGGGGAGGTACCGTCAAATGTGGTTTTGTCGTCAATGACGGCTATCAGATGTTAGCTATGATAAAGGAGGAAGGGGGAGGGGGGGTAATGCCGGTATCATCTGTAACTTTGGCTTCGTTTCCGACGGGTACTGCGTCGTGATGGGTACCGATGTAGCGGAGGGCGCTGAAGAATTGGGTTGCCATCTGGAGTTGGGTTTGCTTGTTAGCTAAGCTCCAGAGAGGGGCGGGTGAGGGGGTAGGGGTACGAGTCGCGCGCACAGGGGGCGGAGGTGGAAGGATGGGGGGAAGGGAGTACTTGGTCGATAGCGTCTTGAAGCTGGGATAGTCTGTCCGCCATTGTATCCTATTATCGCACCGCCGCGACTGATGGTTTATGGTTGATTTATGATAATTGCTCGTCTACGGAGAAGGCGGTATCATAGATGGGTAGGTTGGTAGGTAGATAGGTAGGTAGGCAGCAAGATTAAATTAAGGTCGGGAATGCGTTTTCGTTCGTTCATCCAACTCCATTTGAGAACTCCCTAGCTTGGTAGCTCCAATCACGATTAGTCATCATCCAGGTCTTGGAATCTTCATATGATAAGCTCAATCCCACCACAACACCCACCTAGCGACCCCTCTCTTATCCCGCCTAACAAAGAACAAAACAAACAGTAGCAAAGGAGAGGAAAATGTCGAGACCGCCGCTGAGCTTAACGGCAGAATTGGAAAAGCTGGAACAGAGTATTACGCTTACTTTACAAGGTTTCTATTCCCTCCTTTTGTTTTTAAAGAAAGTGGAATGTGAGATTAATGGGTGCGGTAGAAATCGATCATAATTTCAGTAAAGCCCATCGGATTATCACGACCAGTATCATCCCTATCGTTGAGCGATATGCAAAGGAGTCTGAGGCTGTTTGGGACGGGTCGAAGGTAACTTTCTCTATTTTTCTTACCAAACTAAAGTGAAGGCTAATTGTGGTGGTGGAATACAGTTCTGGAAGCAATTCTTCGAAGCCAGTGCCAACGTCGCGCTATCAAATTACCAAGAGGAAGAGGAGGTATATGAAGAAACCGGCGTGACCACCAATGCAGAAACGTATATAACTGCCTCTTCGCCAGGAAATTACGGCGAGCAGTCCACACGGATAACGCAGGAAGACGACCCCCGACACCGTGGCCCCGAAGAGAATGAGGACGATAACGATTACCTACTAGATGATTCGCTATTGGACTCGTTGAATTTGACAGCGGGAGGGTTAGGTGGAGCAAGTACACCCAAGGGGAAGCAACCTCAACGCACAGAGACGCAATGGGAGGACATCGAGTCGCCATTCGATGCATTGCGCAAGGAATTGGCCGGGAAGGACTACACTATGCACGGATCCCCCACCACCAACGCCGCCGCCGCCCATGCCGCTGGCGCAACCGGCTACGAAGACTCCTTCGGAAACGACGACGCAGACATGACCTTCGACGAACCTACTCTCCCCACAACCCCTCTGACATCTCGGCGCACCCGTCCAGCAAAAGACTCCTTCGAAACACCCAAATCCTCATCATTCAACCCCGCCGCCGGGGTCATCGGAAAAAAGACGCCGGGCGGAGCGAACGAAGACCAACTCCTCCACCGGGTGCTCGACAAGAACTGGCGTTTGCAAGCCACACCGCTGGGGAAACCCCCCCTCTCCCGGTACCGGACAACCGGAGCCGCTGTAGCAACGACGCCAAAAGCCCAGATGCTACCTCCGCCGGAATCTGAATCCCCAATGTCCTCGCCGCCAAAACTACACTTTTACTCCGCTGACATATTCTCTTCTCCAATCCCGGGCTACAGTGGCTTCGGCGGCGGCAAGAAACCCAAACCGAACGCCACCTCTAACACCAACACCACCGCCCCGGCCGGCGATCCCAAAACACCAACATCAAGACGCTACGGCACCGCAAAAGTAACAACAACCCACCATCACGAGCCCGGCCGGCAGGAAGATGACAAGGACCGCTTCGCATACGACTACGATGACGACGATGACGACGATGACCTGCTACCTGGCTTGAGTCCCCCCGTCACCATCCAATTCTCGCTCCCACCATCCAAGTTGCTGGCTACGCCGGCGAGGGAGGCTAGTCGGAGGATTGTGCACGATATCTTGCAGACTGCTGGCGCGGCGGATGAGAGTGGGGCTACCGGGAGTAGTAGTCCGCCGGTGGTTAGGGATGTGGGGCCCCTCGACGATACCTTTTAGTTCAGACCTTGGGGGGGGGGCACATAAAAGTTTGTTGTTTACCTGTAAAGTTAATGGGATTTTCTTGGGCTCTTCCCCCGAAGACGGGGGCGTACTTGTAGTGGTGGTGGTAGTGGTATTTTATACAAAGTGCGGCCCAGTCTATGGGCTCGTTACGTAGTGACTAACTAAGCAGCTAGCTAAGCTATCCCTTTCCTTCCCTCCTTCCCCCATCCATCCGTCCATCTACCATCAGCAGACGGAAAAAAAACAAAAAAACAAAAGTCCCATAAAGACCATCTATGAACCTTACAAAAAAAACTCAATAAACGAAAGGGGAAAAAAGGGAATGTGATAAAGAGAGTAAAGAAAAATAAAACCCCCATTTTCCCATTTCCCCTCTACTTCCCTTCAAGATAAATAACACTTACTCATACTTAGAACGTAAGAACGGTTTCTGCTGTTGTTTGAAACTGATGTACTATAAAAAAAGCTAGCACATTACTCACTTACGATACTATTAGAGTAGAGTAGAATAAGTAAAGTAATAGCGGGCAAACAAGTGATAAAAAAAGAAGCCCACGGCATTAAAACCTCGTCACGTTCCAAAAAAAGGATAAGAGGAAAGAGAAAAGAGGAAAGAAAATAAAGGATAACGCCCCTGTCCGCTCACGCGCACACAATACAAGCCGGCAAAGGAAATCACAAACAAGACCTTATGAATGGAATAAAGGGTATGGTAGTATGATAGAAAAAAATACAGGCAAAAGTTTCAGGGTCGGGTTAAAAAGGGGGGGATAAAAAACTAAAGAAAGAGAAGAGAGGTACCCATTCTTTTGTTTTTCGATTTGTTTTACTCCACTCATTAAAAAATAGATTCGTTGTGGTCGATGAGGAATTGTATGGCATTGTTCTTCGCATGCATGTCTGTCATTTCCCGTTCGTCGCTGGTGAAGCGTAGGAGAGTTGGGGCAAAGACTACTGCCAGATTGCGGGCGTTCATTAGGTTTTCGTCCCTTCGGGCGGCGACTCTGTTATGGCATCAGCAATTATATTCACGGAAATCGGAATATAGGAGGGGAGGGGAAAGACTAACCTAGCTAAATGGAAAATAACAAATTGAAGGCAGTCACGATGGATGGGGGGTAATTCGTCGACCAAGTCCTTGACGATTTTGATGCGGGTTTCCTCCTCAAAGACGGCTATTGGGATGTTAGCACTCGTGTCAAGCTCGCGGGGCAAAGAATACATACTAGTAGTATCCACAAAGCGCTCATAAATGTCATAAGTAAGTAGAGGATTAGGCAGGTTCCTAAAATACTGTTTCAGGACACTGGTAACTCCACAAATATCGACATTGCTGTCAAACGGCGCATCATCCCCACGCTCGAAGGCCTCCTGGATATGGCGCATTTGCGAGGCGCCACCAGATTTACGGTAGATACCCTCAAAGTCCATTCCACGGACTTCAACCTCTTGGATACACTTCTGGACAACATTGGGGATGCGATTGCCTTCGTACTCGGCACGTTGCTCGAGATCCGTCCCAAAGAGTGGAAGTACACCATCACTGATCGTAGCACTAGATCCAGCTGCGCCGAGGCCATTTTGGCCTCCCTTATTCTTCATCCATTTCTTCTGTGTGCCAAATATTTTACCCCCGGGTGTGTCGGGCCCTCCTGGCTTCAAGCTACTGGGCGAATCGACACCATTGGGGTGATCGCTGGGCCAACCCTCCCGATCAGAACCCGCAAACAGCTTGTTGACACCCTTCCCGGCTCCCTTCATAACAGCACCTCCCTTCTTCCAGAAAGTCTTCTTGATCTGCGGTCCATTCTTCAAAGAAGTAACCTTCTGAGCAGTAAAGACTTCAGTGGCTTCATGGTGATGGTGGATGTGCGTGGTTTCATTGGTTTGGCCTATCATGTTAGAAGATGATACGGACGTTGCAGTTGCAGTAGAAGGTCGTTTTTCGTTCTGGTCTTTGGTATCAAGCAGGTCCGCGGCATTACCGGTGTAGATACCCAACCCATTAACAGGCGTTTTGTTTGCCTTAAACTGGCCTTGGATACGCCGGGTGAGTTCATTATTCAAGTCAGCAAGCTGCGCATTCTTCAAATTAAGCTGCTCAGTATCCTGTATAGCCTGGTCTCTAAGACGAGCAAAATTTTCGACTTCTTCGGTTAACTGGTCCCTTTGTGCTACGAGGCTTTGAATCTCTGACTTTAAAGTCATCTTTAGATCCTCCAACTCGCGAGTCAATCCGTGAATGAGATCAGATTTCAGCTCTTCCATATTAAGAGGTTGTCTATTAATAAAGTCAGCCGAGATCTCGCATATAATCCATGAGACACATACCCGTCTTTAGCAGCGTCCACACGCTCCTTGATTACCATAAGCTCACGCAAAAACGCCTCACGCTCTGTTTCCAACAAAGCCACAGTGTTTCTTTTCTCGGCAATATTTGAATCCAACGCTTTCGCTGAGGCAGTGCTCTGCTGACATGTCAGCGAAACATAAAAAGCAAGAAAAGGGAAATTTCTCAGTCACGTACGTTAAGGCGGGCCTCAAGCTCGGCGATTCTCTGCGTTGAACGTCGAAGTTCGTTCTTTAGGGCAAGGGTATCATCCTTCCCACCCAATGACAACGCCGGACTAGTAATATCACCCTCGAACGGAAGATATCCCGGATCCCCTCCGCTCGGTGATCTCGGCCACTTAGGGGATGATCCCGTTCTGGCGGCCAAATCACTAAAACTTCTCCCATGCCTAACAGCGTTCGACACTCGTCGAAGTATGGATGCCGATGGATCTCCACCGCCAAAAACCCTCGCGATATCCTCTTCCATACTCAAATCGCTAACAGGGGACTTGAAAGGTGGCGGCAATACTGACCCATCGGAACCTGCCGATTCCCCCTGTGGACTAAAGTCAGAAGAACCCGAAGCATGGGTAGTCGACGAATGTTGTGAGGCTCCTGGCTTCTGGTCAAGTGTAGTTTGGCTCGAGAAGGTAGGATCCTGCTGATAAGTAATATTGCTGACAGTTGTGGTAGTATTGATCTTGATCCCTTGTGGTCTAGAATCAGCGGTATCATTGGCTCCCGGCCCAACCTCGGGTGATTCAGCGGCAGTAATTGCAGAAGCATTAGATCCGGATGTTCCGTGGGAGCGCTGGGAATGTCCAGAGGAAGAAGCCGAATGAACAGGCGACTCCGAATCGACGGGTTTCCTAGCCATAGAAGCTGGCGAATCCCCACGCGAAACAGGCAGGTTGTATGAATCTCCACGAGGCGGTATCTCTGGGGCAACCACTGAAGGCGCAGTCCTCAAATCCATAGGCAAGAGTGACACTGATACGTCCTGGGGATCTAACTCCTCTCCATCCATGATCCTTGGTGTGCCCAACGACCTCTTCCTCTCCCGCGGCACCTCTCCAAGTTTAAAGTTCTCCCCCCTATCCTGCGCATTTCCGGATGAGTCCTTGGCAAGAACAGTGCTCTTGGACTTGGAACTCGCGGTATCAGAATCGGGCCCTTGTTTGGATGGCTCCCTTGATATATAGGGGGAGCTGTAAGTTGAAGTCAGATCCTTGTTGAAGTATAACTTTTCCTTCTTATCTCCACCATTCCTATCAGAGTCTCCCGATCTCCTCCCCATATCCATACTATCTCCACTCCCAGGAACCTGGCGACCCTTCTCCTGAGAAGCGATGTGTGGCGGTAGTCGCCTACTCTTTTCGGTTTCGTGGTAGGGTGCCGGCTCTGGGATTTTGCGTTCATAGGATGGCCTCGCATTTCCAGGAGATTCCCTCATAGATCTCTCCTGATAGTAGGGGTCATAGGAGGAAGTTCTATTGGGTCGGTAGGCCGTACTTGGCAGGGTGGTCGGAGGTGCCGACGAAGAATCGAGGACAACCGGAATAAATGAGGAATACGGATCATAGCCAGCACCATCCGCCGAAAGCTCTGACACCTGCGAGTTCATCGAATATCTGTGAGACCTGGGCACTGATCGTAATTCATTCCCTATAGCTTAATCAGCAATCTATCACCAACAGCGCACATTGCTCGAAGCTCACCCGAAGCCGAAAACCCAAGAGGAGATAATTGGTCCGGGGTATGGCCGGATTTTGAAGATGTTGTCCTATTTACTGGAGGACGAGGCCTGGGTGAGAGCTCCGTTGGAGTTGCCGAGTGACCATCTGAGGGAGGCTCATCCTCCTCAACAGGTAAAGACGGGAGCGATTTATCTAAAGAAAGCATCGGCGAAGGGGCATTACTCCCCATTGTAGGGGTTTTCTGCACCTTTGCTCGTTTCCTCCGGCGGGCCATCAGCGTCTCATGACAGCTCATGCAAAAGATGCCTTGCGAAGTCCGAGCGTATTTCAAATTCTCGATCTTACGTTTGCAGTTCCGGCATCTAAAGCATCCTGCGCAGAAGGCCTGATCTCCTGTCAGGATGGCTAGGTCCTCGATTTTGTTATGGCAAGCTGTGCAGCTGTAAGTGCAATTATTGCAAATCAGAGAGCCATCACCCAGCAATAGCAAGTTTGCGTCCGAGTCCAGCAGCGTCTGGCACTTGTTGCACCGAAAGCACTCGATATGCCATCGGTTTCCCGCTACCAAACTATCAGTCAAGGTCATGATGAAGGGAACAATGCTTAAAAAATAAAGGAAAGATCAAAAACGAGGGAGGGGAAGGGGAGGTGGAATTGTTTCCCGGTTCTACTCACACAGTTCGAAAGCTTTCCCTTCTTCCAGTATCTGTGATCTCATGTCAGTAAAATTAGAAAATTGGTATGAAAAAAACAAAAAAGACAGCATCGGTATTCCTACACACCTTTCCACACCCTTTACATGGGTATGTTCCTTCGTCATCGTCATCAAACATTGGAGAACCAGGCGGAAGTCCTGGGGAATCCATATCTGGCTCAAATCACTGTTCCTCCTCCTCTTCTGAAGCCACCCTGCTGCAGCTCAATGTGTATGCGTGTCCAAAGCCGTAGCCACAATGAGACAAACTCCCTACGAAAGGGCAAATTTCAAAACCTATGTCAAATAGAAGGGAATAATCTCTTTCAGAAGACTGTACTTTTGTTTTGTTTTGTTTCGGCGCGAATGAGTGAGGAGTGAGTTAAAGGAGCGGGGGGGGGGGAGGGGTGTAGGAGTGTTGTGTGCGTGTGTGCGTGTGTGCGTGGTGAGTGTTTGGTGTGGATTGAAGAAAAAGGAACGACGAGCGAGATGTGGATGACGGGTTACGGAACGGACACTGAAGATGTGACAGACGGTACTGTAAATTACAAGAGAAGCAGAGGGAAAGGTACGGCGATTAATCAGTCCCAAGTTGACGTCGCCCCGGCTTTCCGCTGAATGGGGGGGTAGGTAGTAAGGGTTGGAGAAGAGAGGGGCGGGAAATCGTTCAGGACGGTGGATGGATCCAGGAGAGGGAGGGTTTCACGTTAAGAGCGGTGATGTGCAGAACTAGGTTTACAACTCAGCCGCCGCCGCACCTGGATTGATGAAAGGATTAGAGAAGACTGACTGGTAGGATATGATGTGATGTGATGATGCAGCAGTAGAATGGAATTCCACGCCGGTGGGCCGACGGCTGTGGGTTTAGTAGGAGAGGAGGAGGAGGGATGGGAAAGGGATGGAGTGGAGTGGAGTGGAGTGGAGTGGAGGGGGAAGTAGTGGAGGAGAGGTGAGAAAGGGTAGGGTAGGTAGGTTACGGCAGAGAGAGGTAAAGGGTACTGTACTCGAGTATGTAAGGTGGATGGGAGAGAGGGAAGAAGAGAATGCTAGAGCTTTCCTTGGGGATAAATTTCCTCAAAGATAGTAAGAAAACAATTGAAGCCTCACTTTCTCGCTTGCTACCGCCCGGGACCCTGCTGAGCGAAAGAGGCCGGCTGGCACTGTGGTACGGCCGTGTGGGTTGTGTGGCAGCAAAAAAGCCCTGGAACTCGTGTTGCTTTACGATACTTCGCTTGCGTGCCGATTAATTGCTTACTTGCTTGCTATTGCTAGGGATACCGCATGCTACCGGCGGTATTACCTTGACACCGCAGATCGAAGAACCTGGGGGTGATAATGAAAAGGGTATGCTACAGGACAGTGCTCATGCATAGAGAAGGAACGAAAGGGGGGGGGGGAGAAGGTGAGCAAGTGAGAAGGTGAGAGGCAAAGAAATAAAATAAAATAAGGGTTTTGTATCACAGTATAATATTCGTATTAATTTTTTGACCTTCATCTTATTATTTCTACAAAGCATCCCCCTTTTCCCTTCCTCCATTCCTTCCCTCCTTCCTTCCTTTCTTCCTTGACTTCTATCATAGAAACGTTCACTCGAACACACCACCAAAAGTTTCTTTTATGTAAGGGTCGGAAAACGCTCCCTAGAGCCCGATTGGCTAAATTAGCCAATACACTTCATGACCCTCATGTAAACTTCTTTACCAAGCAAAGGAAGCACTGACCACACACACTCTGAAGGCTCGAGTTCACTTTCACTTGACTTAACCTATGGGGTGTTGTACAGCACCTTGCAAATGTCCACACCATATCACAGCCATATTGCTCAACGTTCATATCAAGAGACTGCCGTAGTATTAGTACTTTATAAGTAGCCCAGCTGCCGACCACTCGAGTGCGTGCCAATACATACGAGTACAGTGCAGCGCTCGTATTACAACCCCCTTTTTGCCTTATCAGCTCGGACCCAACTGTCTGATTGATCGCCCCTCCACATTAATAATAATCGAAGCCAACGGTACCGCAGCGAATCCCCGGCACCAATCCCATCTCACCAGCCATCTTCTCAGGCACCACAGGTACAGTACAGCATGATACCGATATCGGTATGTACTGCACGAGCACTCGAGTGTAGTAGCTTATTTCCCATCACCACTGAGAAGCGCATAAAGAACATCCAATCCCACCTCATCTCAACCTCCGTCCCCCTCTTCCCTCCCTCCTCCGCATAAACACAGCGAAAGGATGCCCCTGAACTAGCTAGTATGTACCCTCAAGCCAAATAACCAAGTAAAGAAAGCACACACGAACAAGTCCCCTATCGTAGTGCTCGTGCAGCAATAGCAACCGAGCTGCTCTGCAAGCACGGTTCCAATATCAACAAACCCACATGTCAAGCAAGCAGCAGGACAGGTGCATACACATATCCAAGGTCTACTCTACTCCACTCCAGTCACTCGCTTGGCCACGAGTACTGCACCATACGTGCTCGAGTACTCGAGTACAACACAGCAGGGCGCCAGAAGCGATAGGGGGAATTGTGTAACCCCCCCCCCCCCCTCCCGGCCACAGAGTGGCTTGTGTGCAAATCTTGAGTTCATGGTGGTTCCAAACTTCAAAATATTCTAGTTGACCGCTTCCTTCCAATTGGAAGAATTGGAGTGGAGGGGATTGCACTCCATCGGTGTACCTGGCCTAATCAATACTGGCACCGACTGGGGCCGACCTCGATGGGTTATAAAACGAACAAGCTTAACACTTTACTGCACCTGACTACTCGTACTAGTAGACCGCCGTCCAAGCGTCTAAAATCGACCCTCCCTTGAGCAAAAATCAACAACGAGCGCTCCACAACAAGGGCTTTTCACCTAGAATCGGCTCCTCTTCAATTCTATGGACTCGAATCTCTCATTGGGCGAGGATTGGCAAAGAATTGTAAGATGGGCAGAGGGAACCAGGAACACACACACACATGCCGTAGAAACTCAAATACTGGTACTCGGCGGGGCCATTGAAAACCAGAAAACATTACCCGTAGCCCTTGTCTCTACTGAGAATTGCACCTGTATGAAATCAGCAGAAATAGTTTTCCGGTTTTCAATGATCCCCGAGGTCATACAAATTTATGCTAAGGCAGAGATTATTATTTTTTGCATGTCTGTATCACCAATAAATCAATAACATGTGCTTGGCAACAAAGCCGTCCCGATACCACACCCTCGGAGGATGGGGGGGGGAAATTGAACATGGCCCGGGAAAAAAATGGACTGCTATCGAAAGTGTGGAAACCTCCGCAAAGAATTCCCACTGCTATGATACAGTAGCTCTTCCTGTTCCATAGAAGGGTGGGAAAAAGAATCCGAAGGGACGAACCCTGTAAAAGAAAAGTTTAACCTAATCTAATCTAATCAAGCGCCTAATTATTATTGCTATTATTTTCTTTTTCACAACTAGAGAAACCTTCCCATGTGTCAGTCTACCACTTTCTCGCCAAAGGGCTGTACGAGTAGATCTTCGGTGGTCCGCTGCGCCAAGAAAATCGCCCAAATCTTCACCTTATGATTCATCATCCATCCTTCCGAAATTGCTTGAAACCCTCAGGAAAAAAGATTCGCAGGCTTCAAAGTATTTATTTTTTTCCCTTCTTTCTTTTGCCATCATTCGAGGGATAAAAAGGACTGCCAAATAATATCTGTGACCGCCATATATTATTTTCGCTTCCCTTCGTCCTGATATGACCGTGCAAAAACGTACGGTAGAGTACCGGACCATTCTCCTCCTAGCACAGCATCGTACCTGAAGAGATATATATATATGGTAATAAGCCCGTACAGTAGAATCGCACTCTTGAAAATCCACCGCCAGCCCCGTAATCTCCGGATCCTCAGAGACAAAAAGGTCTCCGAGAGGGAATACCGTGCCAGTAGCTTTTCTGACATGCTATGATCAGCCCACTAGATCTGATTTCCGCCGATGATGATCTGATGGTGGATTTCAAGAGCTTCCTTTCGGGGGTGTGTACCTAAACGCCCATACAAATTCACCACCACCTTACTAGTATGTCGTTGCTAAGGATGGGAAGTACTCATAGTATCATACTGCAACGAGCACTCTCGGGTTCACTCATGCGATTCGCCATCTCCTCCTCCTCGGCTTAAGATTGGGTGGGCCTTGCCTAACAAATTAACCGAATTGCGAATGAGATCCGAAGCACGCTGAAGGTAGATCTTATACCGTGATAGGAAAGCACTAACGGTTCTTGAGGCTGTCCTTGTGTCCCTAGATCAGGAGATAAGGGGAGTGCAGGAGATTGCGGATCGCAAGAGTAAGAAAAAAGTAGCTGTATGTATCATGTTGGGGCGAGACGAGCCAAGACTCGACCCTGGTTTTGTAAGTAATGCTCTGCCCTAATATGACTAGAGAGAGAAGTTGGCTAAGAGTGAAAGTGAAAAATAGGACGGGAAATGATAGAGAGAAGTGAATACATCGAATAGAACTGGAATATTGTATTAGCCTTGATATTAATTGCGAGATTTTTTTTTCTTTTTTTCCAGCAACAGTTGGAGTCTTACAAAATCCGAGTTATTATAGGTCCTACTTTATTTCACCCCGAGTTCTTTATCAATGTCAGGGAGATATCACAGACACCGCACCTTCCCCACAAGCCAGAGATTATTTTAATTGCATAACCCAAATTAACCGTGCTAACAACACTATCCCTAATAACTTGCAAAAAAGGGCTTTCTCTCTCGATTCCCCCCCCTTTTTATCGGAAAAAGAAAGAAAAGGAGCAATCGACAATCCCTTCTTGGCAGGGGAAGAAAACAAAGAAAGAAAGAAAGAAAGAAAGAAAGAAAAGAAAAGTGAAATTGGCTGATACCTTAGTGCATGTCTTTGCGTTCCACAGCCAATTGGAAGGAAGAGAGAGAGAATCGCGACACAATAACTAGAATTAAGTTAGACCCGACAATTTCAAAGCCCCGAAATTTTATGACGAAGGCGATAAGTTAAAAAATCACACATGCTAAATTTAATAACTTTGTATCAATCCATGATACGAACGGTTAAGTTACCGTAAATCCCACAATCACCATGACACCGTCGCACAGCAGCTTATCACAGGGCTCGAGCTCCCTCTTTTCTCCTCCTCCCCCGCAATTGATTGATTGATTGATTGATTGACAAGCCAGTTACTCGAATTATGTGCGGCAAACCACGGTACGTAGAGTAGAGTAAACTCCCACACGTGAAAGGCGCACAATCACCGTTACCGTTGCCGAGCCCTAAAACAACTTACAACTCATCCCACTTCTTCATCCTCCCTCCACGTTCACGTTCACCCCACCCGCACATGCCAGCTTCCTCCTCCCCCAGCCTTAGTATCACTATCATACTATGATACCGCATATAGTATATAAACAGAGCAGAACAGGGCGGGACTAAGTTAGTTAGGGAAAAACCCTGAAGGGAAGATCTCCGGGGTTCCCCCAGACTGTAACTATCAATATTATCATACAATTGTAACCCTACTATTCAAGCACTATCATACCACACCCATCAATCAATCAATAAATAAATAAATAAATATTAACAACAACCCTCCTCCAGCCCAATCCACCACCGGTAATAGCCCCGCACCCAACACCACAACCTCCCGAAAAAACCACCAAACAATCAATCAATATACACAACACAGGTCAACGGCACCAAATCGCCTATTCTTTCTTCCCCGCCATCGTTTACTCACCCCATACCCCCCCCGTAACACCACCACACACATACACACAAACTCCCCGGGTGCGCAGCGCATAGCCACGCCTTACGTACTTGTACATGCAAGGCACGAAAGCACCACAACCACCAAAAAAAGCTCAAAACATCCGGCGCGTTTCAAGTTGTTATGATACATCCCCCCCCCCCCCCCCACTATTAAACGGGTAAAGGTATTTGAATACGGTGGGATCCTTGGGTGAATTATTAGTACTGACTAATGCTAAATGGCTAGAAGGGGGGAGGGGGGGTATGTTCGCCTGGATAATTTCAGCTCCTCCCTCTCCGGTGGCAATGTCCAAGGGAGGGCGGGTATTTGTCCAGTTTTGGTAGTGGTGGTTTCATAAGCGCTCACTCGGTCGCGATTCTTGATTCGTGAATACGGTACCGTACCGTAGGGCTCATCTGCTCGGTCACCAGACAACAGACAACGGCCAAAGAGGGCCAAAATTGTAAGGTTCCCCGAACTGCTATTACGCTTTTCCACAGATATCGTGAAAACTCGGCTTTTGGAGCTCTGGACACATGATGTACAGTACAGTGCTTACTGTAAGAACTCGAATAATTGAACCTCTCACACCAGGACGTCCGAAATCGCCTCCCTTGGATAAGGGGACGGGCGAGCGCACCCCCTCAGACCGAGCTTAAACCGAAGGAAAATAAAAAGAAGAAAAAGAAGGAAGAAAGAGCCAGACCTTATGGTACATACCAGCAAAGGCATCACCAACGCCCTATGTAGCGTGAGGTTCAATCATTCCAGTTCTCACGGTAATCTTGTCAAGCTATTATATTAATAATATAATACCCAGAGGGGGAAACGAACATTTCCACTCCTCACCGCTCTAGAAGAAGAAGAAGAAGAATGAAAGGGAAGGATAGAAAAAATCGCACACTTTCTTGCGTGGAGGCGCTATTATAGAAAAATCACCTTCCGGACGTCCTCTTTTCCATGTTTGTTTCCGCCCCATGATGGTTGGGTAATGATAGATTGATAGCTCGAAACCCTTCAGTTTTGGTGTTTTTTTTTTGTTTTTTTTGGCTCTATCGAGTTTTTACCGAACGACTAAAAAAATACCCCTTGTTGATCGTGATGGGTTTGGTTTGGTTTGGTTTCTGCTGGCTCCGTTTCCATTGTGGGGGGGTTTCTAGCTAATTGTGGTGGTGGTGGTGGTGGTGGTGGTGCGGTATCCCCGAGTTAATCTGGAAAGCACATCCATGATGCCGAACTCCGCCTACGGAGCTCTGCGATCGTCAATTCATCAACTTGTACTGTACAGTCAGCAAGACTGCTAATCCCCCAAGAAGCACCCCGCAACCCCGACAATTTCCCAATATCCATGTAACGAGTCGCAACAGAGCCGGGAAATGTCTGTTAACTCTATAAACCTTTGGAGGAGGGTGGATGGATGGCCTTTACATTCGTGTGTATATAGCGAACCATGACTTGGAAGGGCATCTGTCTATCCATCCATCTAGGCTCAGTATAGGAACCTGGTTGGGAAAAGAGCCCCCTTCGGAGGTAACGAGTCCCAGCGCTAACCAATCTAGCCGTCGGGAACCTTTTGCCCATTCGCGACATGGTGGATGCGCTACCCGCTATGTCTTTACTACGTAGGGGTAAGTGCTATACCAATTCTTGATCACGCGGAATCCCGAATACTACGGAATGGGAATGAGGCAGTGGTGTGGATAGAAATGATGCGTCACCTTCAGAGGATCCATCAGCCTTCCGGAGCTCGGCCGTTTTTATTATTGGAATGGAAAGTGTGGATCCCATGCACGAGTGAGAGATCATGATTATCACCAGATGGGAAGGGAGGGTAGGCAGGTGAGTCACGATGGTGCGAAACTGAGGCGGTAGGTAGCGGTTTGACGTGGCTTGTTTGCGAAGGGAGAATCAACGCACGAACCAAAACTAACACAGCAGCGCGGACAGGGTCATGGTCCAATCGGCTATCAACCAAACTGTGGCCTCCATACTGCGGAGGTTCGATTGACTTCAACTCGCTAACCAGCTATGCCGGGTATGGCATAACAAACATCCCTCCCTTCACCATAGCTATTATATAATAGCTGACTAGGTAAAACTAAAACTCTGTACTATACAACAGACCACTTGATACACTTCCCGTAAAAAATAATAAATGGCCGCCGGTGGCGAATACAAAAAATAGAGTTGGAGAAGGGGGAAAAACTGACAAATGAAGTTTCCACCGTGTAAACCATGCTCTGCACCTTCCGGTCCGTCCCCATTCTTTTGTGCTCAGATCCGTTTTTGTTAAAAGAATAGATAAAAACGCCCACTAGAAAAAATAGACAAAAGGAGAGGAGGGAAGGAAGAAAGAAAGAAAGAAAGAAAGAAGCGCGTAACAGCCCCCGCCTCGCCCTCAAAAGTTTGGTATAGGGGGAGGGAGGGGAGGGAGAAGTAAAAAAATAGAGTAAAAAAGATACAGCGAAGGGAGGAAGGATTCTCAATATTGACAATGAAGTAAGGCAACTCGGTAGGAGGGTAGTGGGGACCCAGGAGGAGCGATCGCGAAGGGTGGCAGGAATATAGAATGCAGATCCCAAAAAGGTAAAAAGAGGAAAGAAGCAATCTGCTGAAACTCCAACAATGTAAATGCCGATGAGGTGCTAGAAGGGAGACTAGTATTTGCAAGACGACGGGGGCCAGTCATCAAAGGTATAAAAAAAGTCTTTGAGAGTGAGAGGCTGTTTGGGGTGTATGAAGGGGAGAGATATCAAAAGGAAAGAAAGACAGGTATCATAAAATTGTCCAAAGGGGACGATGCGTAAACCACCAATACCGAAAAGAAAAAAAAAGTAGCCATAAATCCCGACCGACGCTACGTGGTCACCGAATTGGACCTGGATCTGTCACTCTCCAGCTTCGTCCATTCTTCTCCATCAGGCAGCCCGGTGGCCTCTAACCCCCCCTCCCACACGGTAGAGCCCTTCCTTCCGAGACTAAAGCTGGTCCTAGTGGAGCTTATGGAGCCGGAACTCCCTGGTGGCCGCACAAGCCCTGCATCCGATGACGAGGCTTTCCTATCCCCATCGTAGAATGCGGCTTCAGTGGTATCGGTGAACTGAGCCGGCTCGGCGTGCGAGGCCTGATCGCCGAATATTGATCCCGCGTCCCCAGAAAGCCTTCTTATCGACCCGTTAGAGCTCCCAACCCTGGATGGCGATGGTTTTTGGAACACGGCTGAATGGAAAAATGGCACAAAATCTTCAAACGAGTCAGACTTTGGTCGAGGGAGTGTGCCCTTGATCGAGTCTGTTTGGATGCCGTGAGAAAGAAGAAAGTTGGTCAACATTTCGATGGCATCCCGGAGAGCCCCAGCGTTGTTACGGGTGTAAGTGAAAGTGATTTCCATATAATCCTCTCCATTACTGGACCTGCCGCTGGGGGACTCAGTAGCATTGTCGACCGTCGGATGAAGCCTGATCCCGAACTGCGTATTCATTCGGTCGGCAATGTTCTTTTTGAACTCATCTTGCTTCAAAAGTTCCTCGAGTTCTGGGGAATTTTTTAAGCGGATTATATGAGTTTCCGGAACAAGAGCCTGCGAAAATAGTCAGTGGGTGTTGGCTATCGCTCATCGCGGGAGCACTTACCAAGAACTCATGAACCGCATGAGGGACCTGCCACTGAGGCCCCTTGATAGTTACGATATCGCTTGCCATTTCTGTACTCGGAAATATGATTGTGCATCCCCACTTACTTTCTAAATCGTCTAGGATCTTGCGCTTCGCCATCAGGGTACGATGCAACAGTCTTGGAATGTCGACGTGCTCTTGCACGATATCTGCGTCCGCGCGCTGCACCATGCCCATGATCTCCGATTTGACCAGCTCAAGATTGGCCGCATTTCTAGCCGGCGTCCTGCAGATGACATTGTCCACCTTTGAACCATCGGATTCCGACCTCCCACTCGCCCCCCTCTCCATGGCATTAGAAAACTTGACGAATACAGAGTATTTCTTCATTATCCTTTGGATATGCTGTCCGCCGATCCCAATAATTCGCTTGTGGTAAGAGTCTGGAACATGGAAGGATACAGCTGCTGGTAGCTCCTGCTCAACTAACTTTAACCCTAACATTGTAGTGTCAAACTGGCTACCACAAACATCAATAAAGAAATTGTACTCATTGAAAGTGTCAAAGATGATTTGGATGTTTGACTGGCTCATAATCTTGTTGATCTTTCCGTTTTTTTTGCCGGAAACAAATTCCTTGTGCTCGTTGGCTAGCTCGATCTTTACCCGGATCTGATATGGGCTCTCCTTCACAAAAGGAACATCGCTCAGCATATGCATTGCCGCCTTGACGTTCTCATCTGATCCACTGAATTCAAAGACTTGTTTGTTGAAAGCGATCGAAACGCCCGTGAACGCCGCCACGTCGATCAGGAGCTTTTGCACCTCGAGGGCCTTGGGCAACAGGCGAGCGATCGGTGAATCCATAACCCACCAAGATGCATTGTAAAACTGTCCGCAGATGACCATAATCGCTTTGATTGTGCGCTCTAAATGAAGAGTTTCGCTGCCTTGTATGCGAATTCCACTATTCGGAGTTCCTAGAACGGGAAACTGGACAAACGTCCCATTTGCATCCATGATTCTCTTCACATCATCTAATCTCTGAAGAAGGATATAATCAATCTTGGTAAGCGTTATAGAAACATCCTTGACGAACATGTTCATGCTCAAAGTCTGAATAAATAGTTAGTCTTGAGGTCTGTTCGCCAATCCTGGAGGGATTACGCAGGACTTACTAGATTAAGAAGCATTCTCTCCGCCTTAGCAATATCTTCACGGGAACTGCCGGTGATGAATATTTGGTCGGGATCGCGCCGAGTACCGCCCGGGGGTGAATACCCGTATACTCGGGGAAACGGAGGAGGAAAGTAGATGGCGGTTCTTGTAGCAGACTCGATCAATTTGACATTTTTGCGTGCACGACCGCAAATGACGCTCTGAACCGACAGCTCCATGAACGTAGACATAATTTCTTGTCCCAGCTAGAGGAGCCCGTGGGTTAGACAAAACTTCGGACGATACCGGAAATATAACAACCGGCATGGTAGCGAAACCAAACTTACCAAATCATCGATCATGATCAGAACCCTGGTCTTAGCATGCTCGACACTCTCATAGTCTCCAAAAATACTAATCTTCAATCTCCTATTCTGACTAGCCTCAGAGCCCTGGTCCACTGCGACGATAGAGGTCGGTTCCAGAGGCTTCAGGACAAATATGTCCGTTCCCGTAAACTGAGCAATCCTCTCCAAATGAATTGTGATCCGCGGATTTGGCACGCCGTCCGAAAGGTAATACTGATCGTGATCAATGTTGACACAAGCCCTCCGCTGTTAGGGAAGAAAATTATTAGCGACCGCGCCCCGACACCCTCTATGATCACGATCGGCCGAGTGAGCTACTTACCATTGCGACCGGTACGCTCTGTAGAACTAAAGCCCGAGTGTTGTGGACCTCGGCAGGCTCTCCCGCGATCCACAGCCCCACAGAAGTAGTCTGTTTTTTCCTCAAGGAAGTCTCGGCCGTCAATTCCGTCACGGAGACCGTTGTTCTGGCTATCAGCCCCGGAGACAATTTCTTGCACAGCTCCCGGACATCGTTGATGCTCCTTTGGTGCACAGGAAGCCTGCTTGTGGGAAGGTTGGGGGGCGAGTCGGGCGGATGCAGCCATCGTTCCCTCGCTTGGGAGGTGGCCATAATTATTTGGTCTGGTTCCGGACCCGGTATAAAGGAGAAAGGAATTGAGAATGCGTAAGTAAGTGACTCGAGCGTTGAATTGTCCTCATCGGATGTAGGAATGTCGTTGTCAGCCATGGCACCGGGGAGGTTGGGAGAAGAAGTGACGTCGAATGATGGCTTCTGAGGAAGGACATGGTGAATGCCACTGGTTAGACCAAGGGTAGTGGCCATGTCGGGAAGTCCTTGTTAAAGTGCGAAGACGACTCTCTAAACACCTTTCCTTCGAGTTTGTCGGGGGAGGATCGGAATGGCTTGAGAAGAGATGACACGGCTTTCAAAGCGTGTTTGGGTGTAAGTACTTGCTGGGGTATTTTAGTGGGTATGCCGTATCTCAACGTACTTGTATCGATTAGGAGGCTCGATAATGACGGCAATTGCAGCGGGAGATCAAACACCCCGGAACAAATGATAGGCAAGAAGCGAAGAGAAGCGAGAAAATAAGAACCAACGAAAGAATGAGTATGAAAGGAATAAAGTATATATATATAAAAGGGAACACGAGGAATAATCGGAGGACGGGGAAGATCGACGGTAGGTGGGAGAAGAGGTAAAGTTTTGAGATTTCTTTTTTATATAAAGAGAAAGGAAAAGCGAAGGGAAAGGAAGGGAAGGAGGGTTTAAAAAATTAAAAAAAACCTAGGCGACGGGTTAGATTGTGGGTTTAGTGGTGACGGATTGGCCACAGATTGGCTAGTGCAGCGGTCTTGCAGCAACAGCAGCCAGGAAGAAAGAAAGAAAGGCCAGGGCGTGTCAGGCCAGGAAAGTAAGATATGCGGAGGAAAGAGGTGCAAACTACAGAAAGGCCAGTAGACTGATCAAGTTCAATGCGCTGAACTGTAACGGTAATGATGATACACCCTCTCACACACACACACAGATAAAGCACACGTACACAATCACTCCCGAACACCTCTAACCTTGCAGTCGATGTTGGACTAGGGCGGGAGGAGGAGACGAAGGTTGGAATGGAATAAGGGTAAAGGGACGTAGAAAGTAAGATTCTAGTGATGTTACAGCCAAAACATCCACCTCAGGGATCTGGAGCGACAGAAAAGTGCGCTTTGTGAGGACTCTGGTTGAAGTGAAGAGAAGTGAAGAGAAGTGAAGAAGTGGAGAGGAAAGGACAGGAAAAGCACGAGAGGTGTACAGAAAAGAAACCAAAGAGGGGATCCGGAGGGGAATTGAGGGAATATATAGTTATAATTAACGAGGTGAGGTGGGGAAAAATAGGACAGATTGATAGAGACGAACTCGAATCGTCAAATAGTGACGACTGAGGAGGAGAAAAAAATAGAAGAGGAATATCGTTTCGACCATACCAAGAACCAACCGAAGCCAAAGGAAGGAAATAAGGAAAGGCAGTAATTAATTAATTTAACGACCAATTGACATTCCAGCGTCACCGATTAAAGCAACACACATGTCCAACGGTAGTAGCCCGCTAAGGCCCGCCGCCGCCGCCTGCTTCTGCGTCTGCTTCTGCTCCTGCTCCTGCTTCTGTTGCTCAGGTGCAGTACTGTACTGTACTGTGCAGTACGTTAGACCAAGACCACGCTACGCCAAGTTCCACATCCACCTACAACTACCGCAGTAATTCCCAGTACGATAATGGTAGAGAAGGGACCGCCGCGGGCGAGCATAGCATTCAACCATAGACAGACATGGACAGAGGGACGGACAGATGGACATACCGGCCATACCGCCCTGACTCTGGCCCCGAGCCACGATCGGTTAGCAATTCCCCATTCCACAGTCCCTTCATCTTTTATCTCAGATGCAAGAAATAATAAGGACCGCGCTGCATAAAATGGAGATAAAAGAAGCTAGACCGAATCAGTCCTAACCAACCTCAATCTACCGTACCGTACTAGCAAAAAATAAATAAGAAAACACTCTCATTCGCTTACTCACTTACTAGATTGGTTGTGCCAGATTTCCATTAACCACGCTACTATATGACGTTTATCGTATGATAAGAAGAAGAGGAAGGAGAGGGTAGTAGAAGGAATAGGGAATCAGACTCTCATACTCCAAAAGCATTCTAAGCCATGTGAAAGTTTGGACATCGCACAGCACAGCACCAGAAACCCGTGGGGTAAGTTAAGCTAAGCCGGTCGAACCCTCCCTCCTTTCCTCCCCCGCCTCCCCCCCCTGCGGTGTCTCCCACCCGCTCATCAGACGTGAGTCGAACAAAAAGACGTTTGTCTCAGAGGCACTATCAAAACTCCATCCCGTATCCCTCCTCTGATAAAGCCGCAATACCTGTACCACACTACATAGCACCATCCACCCCTCCAGATACACCCAGCCCAGAGCCCCAGTTGGAGTGGAGAACGGTACGAGTATGATACAACTTTCCATCTGGCGGATTCATCACAATGTTAATAATTTACACAAGCATCACCATCCAAGCATTCGAATACCGCACTGCCGATACACATGCATGTGGTAAAACCATCCATCCACACACCCACAAGTGCTCGCTTCGGCAATAGCCAGTGCTAGCATGGTAACATTCGCCAAAGAATCTGGCCACCAGAAATCAAGTCCGTGCTCTGCCCTCCTCCTCCTCCTCCATAAGGCGGTTTATCAATTGCAAGGATGCACGTACTATCACGGTAATTGAACCACAAGAAATTCTCTTTTTATTTTTTATTTTACCGAACCTAAGGACTATCATACCATAGATTATCGTGAACCAACCAGCTATCCACAGGAAACAACCTATCACAAACAAGCAGTGAAATCGCAAACAACAAACAAACAAACTCCACGGTATACCGCACCGACAATCCTGTGCAGGCAACCCTACCCAACTCGTGAAAGAAAAAAACAAGCTTTTTCCTCTCCCCGGCACATTTGAGATCGTCAATCCCTACATTAACCAATCCTGTCCTCCCCCCCCCCCAGTCTGCATCCACTCCCCCCCCCTTGCACACAGTAATAACGGCACAATGCGATACCGGTAGATAAACCTAACCTTACAAAAAGATGGATCTCTCCCCGTCCCAGCTATCACAACGTGAGACTAAAGGTTACAAGGTAATACTTACCATCCCTGGATTTAATTTAATACTCGAATACCCGTACTCCACGATAACGGCATCCCTACCGTAATCCACAACTCCGCCATCGCAACCCAGATCGCCTCCGGATCGATGGAGGAAGGGTTCACTCGGTTTGCCCCGGATATCGTATCTAGCGCCCAGCAAAAAAGGATCGGAGGGGGGGTTCTATCGCAATAATATCATACACTGGCGCAGCCGAATTGAAGCCGAACAACCTCCCATGCGAAAGTTGTTTTTGTCCGGCTTTCAATTATGCCGCGCTAGTTACTAGTTACATATCATATCATAGAATAGAAACTTTCATTCAGCAGATCCCTATTTTAAGTTTTCGAGATACACGCCCTAGCGATGTTTTTTTAAAAAAATTTGCCCCAAGTACTCCGCTATTCCATAAATAAATGCGATTATCGAGAAATTTCATACCATAGCATACCCGATCGAGTACCGTACTTCTAAGCTAATCTCAATTTACGGCTAGTAGTCACTTGGGGGGAGGGAGGGAGGGGGGAGGGGGGAACTTCCTCGCAATTGTGCCCTATCATTTTTTATCATTTTTTTCGAAACTGGAAATTTGAATTGGGAAATGGGGATCTGGTGGGAAGTCTCTAATACGGTACGGTACTGTAGGTAGATAGAAATGGGTATACACGCCCGGGTGGAAAGTATCCATCGGTGGAAGATATTTGCTGTATATTATCAACATCCACCGCGAGCGTGGGGAGGGGAGCCCAGATCAGTAAGGGGAATATTTATTGCTGAACGAGATCGGATGAGCGAGATGTTGGACAAGGTGTGTGGGGAAGCGTAGCCGAAAAGTGGAGGAAGCTTCGTGCTGGAATTGGGACAGCGTGGATGGTGTGATACGGTACTGTACATGCTCTGGTCTTCTCGAACTTTTATTTTAGTCCCGCGATGACCGCGGGTGGATTGTGGGGGGGGGGGAGGATATAGATTTCATCCTCGTACCGCCCCCCTCCCCTTTCGCGGTTGTACTTTTTCTGTCTGTTTGCTGCTCTGCTTTTTCTCAATACTGTTCTCATGGGAAAGCATATTCGGAGGGCAAATTCGGTCACGGAAATCACAAACTCTCACTCGCTAGACCCCTTTTTTCCTTTTCTTTCAATTTTTTTCAATTTTTTTATTGGCCGTCGGTTTCTATGGTATCATAGCTGGATCCACGAGATAATTGGCGGACAAACAGATAAACAAACAAACGTGCAGAAATCTTCATCTCATGCCACCCACTCTGATTGGCCACAATCTTGCAGATGCATATTCACAACAGCGTACGAGCGGTAGACATCCATGCCCGAGCAGAAATTTTTAAAAAAATATTTTATGGTACACCCACGAAACCTGCATTATTACTATTACAAATTCCACCACGGTAGCTCGCTTGTAGTAACAAATCCCCCCCCTCCCCCAAATTTAACAGAGCAGTTGTATAAGATATACTTGGCAAACAATGACCCCATTTCAAGTCAATCTCCATGGCACTTCGTCTCCCAGTATGGTTCATGCCATTCAAAACGTACACGAGGCTTTAAAATTAGTGTTACATGTGGCTATGCTAGTTTTAATGCCAAGCCAAATATTGAACCTGTATTTGAGGTAAAGGGTTTAAATAACAATAGG
>Ga0307513_10000069_pt1 | contig 140558 bp, 132 predicted proteins | sample 15_EM_MG_FD_202174 | JGI IMG/M metagenome (GOLD analysis project Ga0307513, IMG submission 202174) | Populus trichocarpa ectomycorrhiza microbial communities from riparian zone in the Pacific Northwest, United States - 15_EM | ecosystem: Host-associated > Plants > Roots > Unclassified...
TATTTCGTCGGCACGCCCAGTTCCTGGCGCAGGTATTTGTAGGTTTCTCGCCGCTCGCAGGCGCAGCCGCGCATCTTGCCGTCCTTCGTCCACCAGATCAGGGTTGGATAGGCGAAATTGATCCCGTTGGCCTTCAGCAGCGGCTTGAGGTCCACCACCAGCTTGCGGCCGGCCTCCACCACCGCCGTGCGCGCCATGTCGCCGTCGGCCGGAGGAACGCCCGGCGCCGTCCAGGCGTCGACCGGAACCGCGTCCCAGGTCTCCATCAGCTTCCAGCTCCGGTTCAACCAGAGCTCGGCCACCGTGGCGCGTTCGGCCGCCGTCGACTTGGAGACGCCGTTGAGGTCGGCCCGCGCGATCTCGATGACGCGGGTGTCGACGCCGGCGGCCTGCAGCTTGGGGAATTCTTCGGCCTTGAAGCGGATGCAGTCGGTGCAGGAGCGGTAGGAGACCACATAGAGCTTCGGGCCGGTCTGGCCCGGCGACACCCAGCCCGCGCCCTCCAGCAGCCTGGCGATCTCGCCCTGGTTCCTGGTGATGGTGTGCGGCCGCCAGCGCAGGTCGAAATTCCACCAGGCGGCCAGGCCGCCCAGGACGACGACGGCGATCAGGACGAGGCTCGCCCAGAGGCGGAAGCGTTTCATGCGCAGCTCCTTAGCCGACTATCCTAGGGCGCCGCGCTCGCCACGCGCCATAGCCGCGACGAGGCTTGCTCCGCCCCCGGCGCCAGGGGCATCTTCACGCCATGATCCTTGCCCCCGCCGCAGACGCCGTGACGCGTCGCGACCACATCATCGATGTGCTGATCGCCGAGCGGGCGCCGAAACTGTCGTCGAGCCTGGCCTGGCCGGTGCTGCGGCCGCTGCTCTACAGGCTGCTGGACTATGCCAAGGCGCGACGGATGGCCGACGCCATCGCCCCGCTGCCCGGCCGCGCCGCCCTGGATTACGTGTCCGACCTGCTTGGGGTGAAGGTCGCCGTCCACGGGCTGGAGCGGATTCCCCGCGCCGGACGGCTGGTCCTGATCTGCAATCACCCCACGGGCATCGCCGACGGCGTGGCGCTCTACGACGCGGTCAAGGGTCGGCGGCCGGACATCTGCTTCTACGCCAACGCCGACGCCCACCGGGTGGCGCCGCGATTCGACGAGGTGCTGATCCCGGTGGAGTGGGTGGAAGCCAAGCGCGACCGCGAAAGCATGCGCCTGACCCTGCGGCTGACGCGCGAGGTCATGGAATCCGAACGCGCCCTGGCGATCTTTCCCGCCGGGCGGCTGGCGCGGCGCGAGGCCGATGGAACGCTGACCGACCCGCCGTGGGCGGCCAGCGCGGTTTCCATCGCCCGCAGGTACGGCGCCTCCATCATCCCGATCAACATGAGCGGGCCCTGGTCGCACCTCTTCCACCTGTTCAACCGGGTGTCGCCGGAACTGCGGGACATCACCCTGTTCCACGAGCTGCTCAACAAGACTGGCCGCGCGTTCGCCATGATCGTCGGGCCGCCGATCCCGCCGTCCGCCCTGAACGGCGACGCAGGCGAGGCCACCCTGCGGCTGAAGGCCTATGTCGAACGCGGGCTGGCCCAGGATCCCAACCGGGCCTTCGCATGCATCTGAAGGACGAGGCCGGGACCGCGCGCCTGGGCGAAGCGGTGGCGCGGCGCCTGCGGGGCGGCGAGGCCGTCTGCCTGAGCGGGCCGCTGGGCGCGGGCAAGTCGACCCTGGCGCGGGCCCTGATCCGCGCGCTCACCCGGCCCGACGAAGACGTGCCCAGCCCCACCTTCACCCTGGTGCAGTTCTATGAGGGCGCAGGACTCAAGGTCGCCCATTTCGATCTCTATCGCCTGACATCCCCCGAAGAAGCCTACGAGATCGGGCTCGACGAGGCGCTGGAGGACGGCGCCGCGATCATCGAATGGCCCGAGCGGCTGGAGGGTGATCTGCCCGCGGATCGACTCGATATAGAGATCACCCTCGACGGCGATGGGCGCCGGGTTTCGATGACGGGCCACGGAGCCTGGAAAGGACGCGCGCTTGAGTTCGGATCGTGAGGTTCTGAAGGCCGCCTTCCTGCAGGCCCACGGCCTGGGCGCCGCGCGGCGCGAGGTGATGACGGGGGACGCCTCCACGCGCCGGTACGAGCGCCTGCACCTGGCGAACGCAAGCAGCCTGATCTTCATGGACCAGCCCCCGTCCCTGGAAAGCGTCGTCTGCCCGCCGGACGCCAGCGACGCCGAACGGCTGGCCCTGGGCTACAACGCCGCCAACCGGCTGGCGGCCGGCTCCGTCGCAGCCTTCATCGCCACCGCGGCCTATCTGCGCGAGCGCGGACTGTCCGCCCCCACGATCCTGGCCCATGACGTTCCGGCCGGCCTCGCCGTGCTGGAGGATCTGGGCGACGCGCTCTACGCGACGCTCATCGCCGCCGGCGAGCCTGAAACGCCGCTCTATGAGGCCGCCGTCGACGCCCAGGTCGCGATGCAGGCGCAAACGCCGCCCGCCGTCCTCACCGGCGACGGGCAGGACTGGCCGCTGCTCAGCTACGACGCCCTGGCGCTGAAAGTCGGAACCGACACCTTCCTAGAATTCTGGCCCAGGGTCTCGAACCTGCCGGCCTTCGGCGAGGCGGCGGTCGCGGAGTGGGATGGGCTTTGGGCGCCGGTCTGGGCCATGGGCGAGGCGGGTGCGAACGTCTTTTGCCATCGCGACTACCACGCGCAAAACTTGCTGTGGTTGCCCGACCGGCGCGGCGTCGCCCGCGTCGGCATGCTCGACTTCCAGGACGCCTTGCGCGCCCACCCCGCCTGGGACCTGTTGCACCTGCTGCAAGACGCCCGGCGCGACGTGGCGCCCGAGCTGGAGGCCGCCATGCTGGATCGCTTCTTGCGGGCGCGGCCCGAACTCGACCGGGAAACCTTCCTCTCGGACTACAGGGCGCTGGCCGCCTCCAACGCGGCCCGCATCCTGGGCCGGGTGTTCGCACGCCAGGTGATCCTCGGGCGGTCGCAGTACCGGGCCTTCATGCCGAGGACCTGGCGCTATCTGGAGCGCGACCTGCAGGACCCCGCCCTGGCCGAGCTGAAACTCTGGTTCGACAGGCACGTCCCTGCGGAGGCCCGCGCATGACCGCGCCCACGACCGCCATGGTGCTCGCCGCCGGCCTGGGCACGCGCCTGCGCCCCCTGACCGACGACCGGCCAAAGGCCCTGGTGGAGCTGGCCGGCCGCCCGCTGATCGACCACATGCTGGCGCGCCTGGCGCAGGCCGGCGTCGAGACGGCGGTGGTCAACGTCCACTATTTCGCCGACCGCCTGGAAGCCCACGTCCTGGCCCGAGCCGGGCCGCCCGCCATCGTCGTCTCCGACGAGCGGCCGCAGGCCCTGGAGACCGGCGGCGGCGTCAAGCACGCCCTGCCGCTGCTGGGCGACGATCCGGTCTGGGTCGCCAACATCGACAGCGTCTGGATGGAGGACGGCGTCCCCGCCCTGGACGCCGTCGTTCAGGCCTGGGACCCGACGCGGATGGAGGTCTGCCTGCTGCTGGCGCCGACCTCGACGTCGCTCGGTTTCCATGACGACGGCGACATCTTCCTGTCGCCCGACGGGACGGTGCGCTTCAAGACGCCGGGCGAGCGCGCGCCCTACGTCTACGTGGGGGTTCATATCTGCAATCCGCGCATCGTGGCCAACGGCCCGGACGGTCCTTTTTCGCTGACCCCGATCTGGAGGGCCCTGGCCGCGCAGGGGCGCGTCTTCGGGGTCGCCCCGCCGGGGCTGTGGATGCACGTCGGCGATCCCGGGGCGCTCGCGGTCGCCGAGGCCCGGCTGCGGTGAATACGCCCGGCCTCTTCGCAGGTGGGGGGCCACGCTGGTTCAACATTCCGGCCCATCGGCCCTTCGCCCAGGACCTGGCGCAGGGACTCTACGACCTGCTGAGCCCGCTGGGCCCCGAAGCCCTGTCGCAGGCCACGGTCCTGACTCCCACCCGACGCGGCGCACGCGCCCTGGCCGACGCCTTCGTGGCCGCGGCCGGCGGTCGCGCGGTGCTGCCGCCGCAGATGCGCCCGCTGGGCGATCTCGACGAGGGCGAGCCGCCGTTCGAGCCCGGCGACATCGCCCTCGACCTGCCGGCCGCCATCGAACCCCTGCGGCGCAGGTTCGAACTGACCCGGCTGGTTCAGGTGCACGAGGGCCTGCTCAAGCGCAGCCTGGACGCCCCGGCCGCCCTGGAACTGGCCGACGCCCTGGCCGGCTTCCTCGACAGTTTCCAGATCGAGGAGGTCGACCCCGGCGACGGCCTGGCCGACCTGGTCTCCGCCGACCTCGCCGAACATTGGCACGTCTCCCGCAGCTTCCTGGAGACCGCCCTGCGCGACTGGCCGCGGCGGCTGGAGGCGCTGGGCCTGGTGGACGTCAACCAGCGCCGGGTGATCCTGCTGCGGCGCCTCGCCCAGAGCTGGAGCGACCATCCGCCCCAGGGCGTGCTGGTGGCGGCCGGCTCCACCGGCACGGCGCCGGCCACCGCCGACCTGCTGGCCGTCATCGCCGCTGCGCCCCAGGGCTGCGTCGTGCTGCCGGGCCTGGACGACAGCCTGGCCAAAAAGGCCTGGAACCAGGTGGGCGAGCAGCACCCGCAAGGCGCCATGCGCCGCCTGCTGGCGCGCGCCGGCGTCGAACGCGGCGCGGTGCAGACCTGGCCGGCCTCCACTGGCTTCCAGGCCCAGGGGCGCTGGCGGCGCCGGGTGATCAACGAGGCGCTGCGCCCCGCCGAGGCCACCGCCGACTGGCTGCACGTCATCGAGCGCCTGCGCGCCGAGGCCGAGGAGGAAGGCGTCGACCCCATCGCCGAGGGCCTCGAAGGGCTCTCGCTGGTGACCGCACGCTCGGAGGAAGAAGCCGCCGTCGTCGCCGCCCTGCTGCTGCGCGAGGCGCTGGAGACGCCCGGGAAGACCGCCGCCCTGGTGGCGCCGGACCAGGCCCTGGCGCGCCGGGTCGCCGCCAAGCTGGCGCGCTGGGGCGTGATCCCCGACTCCTCGGCAGGCGAGGCCTTGGCGGGCTGCAAGTGTGGGGCGCTGGCGGGCCTTGCGGCCAAGGCGGCCGTCGATCCGCTCGACCCGGTGGTGCTGCTGGCGCTGCTGAAGCATCCCTACACCCGCCTGGGCCTGGAGCCGGACGTGCTGGCGCGCCGCATCGAGGCCCTGGAACGGTTCGGCTTGCGCGGCGCGCGGTTGCGTAGCTGGGCGGCCCTGAACAGGCGGCTGCAGACCGCGCGCCTGGAGCCGCGCAACGCCGCCGCGAGCGCACAGGTCGAGGACGCGGTGGAGCTGTGCACCGCCCTGCGCGAGGCCCTCGGCAGCCTGGAGACCCCCTGGACCGGCGACACCGCCGCCCCGTCGGAGGCCGCGCGCGCCGTCGCGACCGTCATGGAGGCCCTGGCCGAGGGACCGCGCGGCGGCTCCGGCGAGCTTTGGGCCGGCCATGGCGGCGAGGCCATGGCGCGCCTGCTGGGCGCCCTGATGCACGAGGCCGACGGCCTGCCGGAAGGCACGCGCCGCCAGTTCGCCGATCTGCTGCGCCGGCTGATGGAGGGCGAGACCGTCCGCAGCGGCGGGGCGACCCATCCGCGCCTGCGCATCCTGGGCGCCATCGAGGCCCGCCTGGTGCGCGCCGACCTGCTGGTGGTGGCGGGGCTGGAGGAAGGCGTCTGGCCCAGGGGCGCGCCGCTCGATCCCTTCCTGTCGCGCCCCATGCGCGAGAAGCTCGGCCTGCCGCCGCCGGAGCGCCGCGTCGGCCTGGCCGCCCACGATTTCGCCCAGGCCGCCTGCGCGCCCCAGGTGGTGCTGCTGCATTCGGAACGCCGCGAGGGCGGGCCGGCGGTGAAGTCACGCTGGCTCTGGCGGCTGGAGACCCTGGCGCGCGGCGCCGGCGTCGACCTGCCCAGGCGCCCCGAGATCCTGGCCCTGGCCCGCGAGCTGGATCGCCCCTCAGACTATCGGCCCGCCAGGCGCCCCGCGCCGGTCCCGCCGGTGGAGGACCGCCCGACCAGGCTGGCGGTGACGCGGATCGAGGCCCTGACGCGGGACCCCTACGCCGTCTGGGCGCGCGACATGCTGCGGCTCTACCGCCTCGAGCGCCCCGACGAGCCGGTGGAGGCCCGCGCCCGCGGCACGGCGATCCACAAGGCCTTCGAGCGACTGGCCCAGGCCTATCCCGCCGACCTCGGCCCCCGCGCGGCGGCGGATTTCGAGGCTTTCTATCTGCAGGAACTGGAAGGCGCCGGCATGCCTCACGAGGCCCTGGCGCGCGAGACCGCCCTGGCCAAGGAGGCCGCCGCCTGGGTCGCCGACCTCGAACAGCGGCGACGACTGAACCGCCCGAAGATCCACGTCGAGGTCCGGGGCGCCCACACGTTTAATGTAAATGCTCATTCATTTACTATTACCGCCATCGCCGACCGGATCGAGGTGGGCCAGGACGGGTTCGGCCACATCCTCGACTACAAGACCGGCAAGGCGCCGTCGAAGAAGCTTGTGGAGACAGGCTTCTCCCCCCAGCTGACCCTGACGGCGGCGATCCTGGCCCGCGGCGGCTTCGCCGATATCGGGCCGGCGGCGCCCGGCGAACTGACCTATCTGGAGATCACCGGCCGCAAGCCGGCCGGCCGCGAGGAGATCCGCGCCGCCGCGGGGGAGGAAAGCCTCGACGCCGCCGAGCGCGCCCTCGTGGGCTTGCAAAAACTGGTTGCGCGGTTCCAGCGCGCCGACCAGCCCTTCCTCTCGCGCAGCGCGCCGCAGTTCGTCCACGACTACGTCGGCGACTACGCCCATCTGGCGCGGGTGTTCGAGTGGTCCACCAGCGGCGACGACGGCGAGGGCGAGGCATGACCTCCGACCTCCAGCAGCGCCTGGCCGCGGACCCGGCCGGATCGGCCTTCGTCACCGCCAACGCGGGGTCGGGCAAGACCAAGACCCTGATCGACCGCGTGGCGCGCCTGCTGCTGGTGGGGGCCGAACCCGCGGCGATCCTCTGCGTCACCTACACCAAGGCCGCCGCCGCCGAGATGCAGCGCCGGCTGTTCGACCGGCTCGGCGGCTGGTCGGTGCTGGACGACGCCAGCCTGAAGCGCCAGCTCTCCGATCTCGAGGGCCGGGACCTGACGGCCTATGGCGAGGGCGACCTGTCGCGGGCCCGCGCCCTCTTCGCCCGCGCCCTGGAGACGCCGGGCGGCCTGAAGATCCAGACCATCCACGCCTTCTGCGAAAAACTGTTGCGCAGGTTCCCGCTGGAAGCCGGGGTCTCGCCCGGATTCCGGGTGATGGACGATGCAGCCGCAGCCGCCATCGTGGCCGCGGCGCGCGGGGCGGTGGCCCGGCACGCCATGGCCGGCGAGGGCGCGGTCGCCGAGGCCTACGCCCGCTTCTCCGTGGCCCTGGATTTCGGGGCCTTCCAGAGCATGTTCGCCGCCTTCGAGGCGCGGCGCGGCGCCCTGAAGGCGTTCCTGGAGCGCGAAGGCGGGCTGGAAGGCGTGCTCGCCTGGATATGGCGCACCTGCGGCTTCGAGGACGCGGTGGACGTCGAGGCGCTGGAGGCCGCCGTCCTGGCGAGCCTGGACCACAAGGCCTGGAGCCAGGCCGCCCTCGTCCTGGCGGAGGGCGGCAAGGCCGACCAGAAGAACGCCGACCTGCTGCGCGCGGCCGTGGAGCCTGGCGCGACGTTGGCGACGGCCCTGGCGGCGCTGTTCACCGAGAAGGGCGAGGGAACCCCGGCGGCCTGGGTCGCCAAGACCAGCGGCCTGAAGGCCCACGAACACCTGCGCGAGGCGCTGCTGGCGGACCAGGAGGCGCTGGAACAGGCCCGAGAGGACCTGCGCGCCGCCCGCATCGCCTGGGACACCGCCTACGCCCTGGTGCTGGCCGACGCCTATCTCAGCGCCTACCGCATCGAGAAGACCGCCGCAGGCGCGCTCGATTTCGCCGACCTGATCGAGAAGACCGGCGACCTGCTGGCCAGCCGGCCCGCCGCGGCCTGGGTGCTCTACAAGCTCGACGGCGGGATCGACCACATCCTGGTGGACGAAGCCCAGGACACCGCGCCCGAGCAGTGGGCGATCGTGCGCCGCCTGACCGACGAATTCTTCGCCGGCGCCGGCCTGCCGCGCGAACCCGGCGACGTCGCCCGCTCGCTGTTCGTGGTCGGCGACGAGAAGCAGTCGATCTATTCGTTCCAGGGCGCCGACCCCGAACGCCTGCTGATCGAGACCGAGGGCTACCTGGCCCGCATCGGCGAGGCGGGCGGGCGAGCCGCCAGCGTGCCGCTGACCGCATCCTGGCGCTCGGCGCAGGAGGTGCTGACCTTCGTCGATGCGGTCTTCGCCACCGAGGAGACGAAAGCCGGCGTCCGCCCGCCGCGCGGGACCGAGGCTGTGCGCCACCAGCCGATGCGCCTGGGCGACCGGGGCTGCGTCGACATCTGGCCGCTGGAGATCGAGGCCAAGGGCGAGGAGCGGGAGGCCTGGGACGCGCCGCTGGACCAGGAAAGCGAGACCAGCGCCAACCGCCGGCTGGCCGACGCCATCGCCTGCGAGATCGGCGACCTGACGGCCCGCGGCGACGCGGTGTTCGACGGCGCGACGCGAAGCTGGCGGGCGGCCAGCTACGGCGACGTGCTGATCCTGGTGCGCAAGCGCGGCGCCCTGTTCGAGGACATCCTGCGCGCCCTGAAGCACGCCAAGGTCCCGGTGGCCGGCGCCGACCGCCTCGCGCTGTCGCAGCACATCGTCTTCGACGACCTGCTGGCCGTGGCCCGCTTCGCCCTGCATCCGGCCGACGACCTGACGCTGGCGGCCCTGCTGAAAAGCCCGTTCTGCGATCTGGACGACGACAGCCTCTATGACCTGGCCAGACCCAGGCGCGGCAGCCTGTGGGACGCCCTGATCGAACGGCGCGCCGAGCGGCCGGCCTGGCGGGCGGCGGCCGACCTGCTGGACCACCTCCGCACCGAGGCCCGCGAACGGGCCCCCTTCGAATTCTACACCCGCCTGCTGGGGACCTGCGACGAAGCGGGCGCTTCGATGCGCATGCGCCTGATGCTGCGCCTGGGCGGCGAGGCCGAGGATGCGCTTGACGAGTTCCTGGCCCAGGTGCTGGCCGCCGAATCCCGCGGCCTGCACGACCTGGAGAGCGTCGCCGCGGCCTTCGCCAGCCTCGACATCACCGTGAAGCGCGAGATGGAGGCGGCCCGCGACGAGGTCCGGGTGATGACCGCCCACGGCTCCAAGGGCCTGGAAGCGCCCATCGTCTTCCTGCCGGAAACCACTTCCCAGGGCGGGGCGCGCGGATCGCCGCTGATGGAGACTGAAGGCGGCGGCTTCCTCTGGTGCGCCTCGCAGAAGGCCGACTGCGCCGCATCAAAGGCCGCCCGCGAGCGCCGCGCGGCGAAGGACAAGGAAGAGGCCGAACGCCTGCTCTACGTCGCCCTGACGCGCGCCCGCGACCGGCTGGTGCTGTGCGGGCGGTTGCCGGCCAACCGCAAGGAGGAAGGGCTGAAGGGCTGGTGGCCGCTGCTGCGCCAGGCCTTCGATCACCAGGACGTGGCCCCCCACGCCCGGCCCGCCGCCTGCGGCCGGATCGAGGCGATCCGTTTCGGGCCCGATCCCAAGACCCTGCCGCGCGCCGATGCGCACGCCGTCGGCTCGACAATCATCCCGCCCTGGACGGCGCGGACCCCGCCGGTCGAGGCCTTCGCGCGCTACGCCTCGCCCTCGACCCTGGGGGAAGACGACCATGTCCAGGCGCCTTCGCCGCTGGCGGCCGTGGGCGGCCTGGGCCGTTTCCGGCGTGGCGACCTGATCCACCGCCTGCTGCAACTGCTGCCCGATCTGCCGCCGGCCGCGCGTGGCGAGGCGGCGCGGGCCTTGCTGGCGCGGGAAGGCGACCTGACCGACGACCAGCGCGCCGAGATGGCCGCCGCAGCGCTCTCGGTGCTGCAGGACGCCCGCTTCGCCGAGGTGTTCGGCCCCGGCGGCCGGGCCGAGGTCGCCATCGCCGGCACGGCGCGGACCCTGCCGGCCGGCCTGAAGATCTCTGGCCGCATCGACCGGCTGGTGGTGCTGCCCGACCGCATCCTGGTGGTGGATTTCAAGACCAACCGGCCCTCGCCGGCCGCCATCGGCGAGGCCGACCCTGCCTATCTGCGGCAGATGGCGATCTACGCCGCCGTGCTCGCCGAGGTGTTTCCCGGCCGGGCGGTTGAAGCCGCCCTGGTCTGGACCGATGGTCCCAAACTGATGCCGATCCCAGAAATCCTGTTGGCTCAAACCCTTGCCGAGCTTGGGCGCGAAGCTTGATAGAAGGGGGGTCGCAGTCCATATGGCCATCAGAGATGCGGGCCCGTACTGTCGGCCCGACACGAAAGGAAAAGTTCACATGGGCGCCGCCACCGTAAAGGTCACCGACGAAAGCTTCGACAAGGACGTCCTGCAGGCCGAGAAGCCAGTGCTGGTCGACTTCTGGGCGGAATGGTGCGGCCCCTGCAAGCAGATCGCCCCCGCCCTGGAGCAGATCGCCGCCGAACTCGCCGGCCTGGTGACCATCGCCAAGCTGAACATCGAGGAAAGCCCGACCACCCCCTCGCGCTACGGCGTGCGCGGCATCCCGACCATGATGCTGTTCAAGGGCGGTCAGATGACCTCGATGAAGGTCGGCGCCATGCCCAAGCAGAAGATCGTCGAATGGCTCTCCGAGGCCGGCGTCCAGGCCGCCTGAGGCCTATCCCCCTCTGGGGGCCGTCAGCGAAGCAGACTGAGGAGGCCCTCAGTCCGGCCAGGTCTCCCGGCTCATCGCCAGGATCTCGCCCGCGAAATGCAGGCCGCCGCAGATCAGCACGTGAGGCGGCGCGCCTGAGCCCGACAGAGCGCGCCGCAGCGCCTTTTCCACATCCGCCACGGCCTCCGCCGAAAGGCCCGCGGCCTGGGCGGCTTGCGCCAGATCCTCGGCAGCCGCGGCGTTGGGCGACTCGAAGGTCGTGGTGAAGACCGCGGGCTTCAAGTCCGCGAAGGGCGCGAAGAACCCCTGCGCATCCTTGCGGGCGTACATCCCGGTGATCAGCACCCACGGCCGCGGGTCCCGTGAGCTGAGGCGGGCGCAGGTCTCGGCCAGGGCGCGGCCGGCGTGGGGATTGTGCCCGCCGTCGAGCCACAGGTCGGCGCCCCGCGCCAGGGCGAGCGCGCCGAGCGGCCCGGCCGTCAGCCTCTGGAAGCGCGCGGGCCAGACCACCTCGGCCACGCCCCGGCCGATGGCGTCCTCGGTGATCCGCTCATCGCCCAGGGCGAGGATGGCGGCGGCCGCCAGCCCCGCATTGGCGAACTGATAGCCCCCGAACAGGCCCGGCGCCGGCAGGTCCAGCAAGCGGTCAGGCATCTGCAGCAGCAATCGCCCCTGTTCCTCCCAGGCGTCGATGTCGCGGCCCATGGCCAGCATCGGCGCGGCCAGGCGCTCGGCCTCGGCCTCGATGACCTCGAAGGCTTCCTCCGGCTGGCGGGCCACCAGCACCGGTCGGCCGGCCTTGATGATGCCGGCCTTCTCCCAGGCGATCTTCGACAGTTCCGGGCCCAGCATCTCCAGGTGGTCGTAATCCACCGGCGTGATGACGCTGACCGCGGGCGCAGCGAAGACGTTGGTGGAATCGAACCGGCCGCCCAGTCCCACCTCGACGACGCAGAGATCGGCCGGCGTCCTGGCGAAGGCCACGAAGGCCATGGCGGTCAGCATCTCGTTGAAGCTGATCGAGGCGCCGTCGTTCACCGCCACCACCTCGGCCACCAGGTCGGCCAGGGCGTCCTGGCCGATCAGCGTCCCGGCCAGCCGGATGCGCTCGGCGAACCTGACGAGATGGGGGGAGGTCAGCACATGGACCTTCAGGCCCGCCGCCTCGGCCATGGCGCGCAGATAGGCGGTGGTGGAGCCCTTGCCGTTGGTGCCGGCCACGTGGATTACCGGCGGCAGCTGGTCCTGGGGCCGGCCGAACTGCGCCAGCAGGCGCTCGATCCGCCCGGTCGACAGGTCGATCAGCGAGGGAAACCGGTCGCGCAGGTCGGCGATCAGCGCATCGAAGGCGCGGATCTCGTCATGGCTGGCGGCGGGGGCGTCAGGCGGCGGAAAGACGGTTGCGTCCCATCATCAGGGTCTTGAGCAGCGAACCCAGCACGGCGGGCAGCTCCTTGCGGGCCACCACCCGGTCGACCATGCCGCGCTCCACCAGGAACTCGGCCTTCTGGAAGCCGGGCGGCAGGGTCTCGCGCAGGCCCTGCTCGATGACCCGGCGACCGGCGAAACCGATCAGGGCGTTGGGCTCGGCCAGGTGGATGTCGCCCAGCATGGCGTAGGAGGCCAACACCCCGCCCGTGGTGGGATCGGTCATCACCACGATGAAGGGCAGGCCCGCGGCCTTGACCTCGTTCACCGCCAGGGTCGTGCGGGCCATCTGCATGAGGGACAGCGTCCCCTCCTGCATCCGCGCCCCGCCGGACCCGGTGAAGGCCACGAACGGCACGTCGCGGGCGATGGCCTCGTGGGCGGCCTTGATGAAGGCCTCGCCCGCCGCCATGCCCAGCGACCCGCCCATGAAGGCGAAGTCCTGCACGATGGCCACCACCGGCTGGCCCTGGATGTTCCCGGTCGCAATGGCGATGGCGTCCTGCTCGCCCGTCGCCTTGCGGGCGGCCTTCAGGCGATCACCATAGGGTTTGTCGTCTGGGAACTTCAACGGGTCGTCGCGGACCACCGGCGAGGCGATTCGCTCATAGACCCCGTCATCGAAGGTGTAGCGGAGGCGAAGCTGGGCGCCGATCCGCATGTGGCTGCCGGAGGGCGTCACCCACTGGGCTGCCTCCAGGTCGGGCCGATAGATCATTTCCCCGGTGTCGGGGCACTTCACCCAGAGGTTTTCAGGGGTGTCGCGCTTGGCGAAGGCCTTGCGGACGCCTGGCGCGATCTTAGCCAGCCAGCCGCCGCGGGCTCCCGGGGGTCTTCCAGGCTTGTCGTTTCTCTGTTCAGCCATAGCCATGGTTCTAGACCGTCAGGCCGATCCGCGCGGAGCGGACAGACTTAGCTAAGGATTCAACTTTGGAAAGAACCCGCGCGGTCACGTCTTCGTTCACAGCCAAGCTTGCCGCGATTTCGTCCACCAGCGCCGAGCCGACCACCGCGGCGTCGGCCACGCGGGCGATCTCGGCGGCGCGTTGCGGGGTCTTGATGCCGAAGCCCACGGCCACCGGTAGGCCCGAGGCGGCGCGGACGCGGGCCACGGCCGGGGCGACCGCGTCGGCGTCGGCCTCCTTCACCCCGGTCACGCCGGCGACGGAGACGTAATAGACGAAGCCCGACGTGCGCCGGACCACCACCTTCAGGCGTTCGGCGTCGGATGTCGGGGTCGCCAGGCGAATCAGCGAGACCTGGGCGGCGTCCAGGGCGTCGGCCAGCGGATCGGCTTCCTCCGGCGGGCAATCGACGACGATCAGGCCGTCGACGCCGGCTTCGGCGGCGTCGTGGGCGAAGGCCTGATAGCCCCAGGTCACCAGCGGATTCAGATAGCCCATCAGGATGATCGGCGTCGTGTCGTCGCCCTTGCGGAACTCGGCGATCAGCTCCAGCGTCCCGCGCAGGGTCATGCCGGACGCCATGGCGCGCTGGGCGGCCTTCTGGATCGGCGGGCCCTCGGCCATCGGATCGGAGAACGGGAACCCCACCTCGATCACGTCGGCGCCGGCGGCGGGCAGGCCCTGGAGGATCTTCAGCGCGGTGGCGCGATCGGGATCGCCGGCCATCACATAGGGAATGAAGGCGGCGCGATCGGCGGCCTTCAGGGCGGCGAAACGGGCGTCGATGCGGGATTTGGTCAAAGCTTGTCGCCCAGCATCCTGGTCACGGAGTCGAGGTCCTTGTCGCCGCGGCCCGAAAGGTTCAGCACGACGATCCCGCCCTTGCCGACCTCGGCGCAGATTTCGGGCAGCCGAGCCAGGGCATGGGCCGATTCCAGGGCCGGGATGATGCCCTCCAGCTTGGTGCACAGCAGGAACGCGTCGAGCGCATCCTGGTCCGTGGCGGTCAGGTAGCGCGCCCGGCCGACGTCGTAGAGCCACGAGTGCTCCGGCCCGATGCCCGGATAGTCGAGGCCGGCGGAGATGGAATGGGCTTCCAGGATCTGCCCCTCGGGGTCCTGGATCAGATAGGTCTTGTTGCCGTGCAGGACGCCGGGCCGGCCGCCGTTGATGGCCGCGGCGTGCTGGCCGGTGTGCATGCCGTGACCGGCCGCCTCGACCCCGATGATCTGCACGCCCTCGTCGTTCAGGAACGGATAGAACAGCCCCATGGCGTTGGAGCCGCCGCCGACGCAGGCGACAACGGCGTCCGGCAACCGGCCCTCGGCCTGCAGGATCTGCTCGCGGGCCTCGACGCCGATCACCGCCTGGAAGTCGCGGACCATGGCCGGATAGGGATGCGGGCCGGCCACCGAGCCGATCAGGTAATAGGTGTCGTGGACGTTGGTGACCCAGTCGCGCAGGGCCTCGTTCATGGCGTCCTTCAAGGTGGCCGAGCCGCTGGTCACGGGTCGGACCTCGGCGCCCAGCAGGCGCATGCGGTCGACGTTGGGCTTCTGCCGCTCCACGTCGACGGCGCCCATGTAGACGATGCAGGGCAGGCCGAACTTGGCGCAGACGGTGGCGGTCGCCACGCCGTGCTGGCCGGCGCCGGTCTCGGCGATGATCCGCGTGCGGCCCATGCGCATGGCCAGCAGGATCTGGCCCATGCAGTTGTTCACCTTGTGCGCGCCGGTGTGGTTCAGCTCCTCGCGCTTCAGGTAGACCTTGGCGCCGCCGAAGTGGTCGGTCAGCCGCTCGGCGAAATAGAGCGGCGATGGGCGTCCGACATAGGTCTTGAGATAGCCGGCCAGCTGCGCCTGAAACGCCGGGTCGGCCTTGACCTCCGCATAGGCCTCACCCAGCTGCAGCACGAGCGGCATCAGGGTCTCGGGCACGTAGCGGCCGCCGTAGTCGCCGAATCGCCCATGGGCGTCGGGATAGGCCATGTAGTCGTTGGGCGTGGCGGAGAGATCGTTCAAGTCGCGGGGCCTCAGGCGCGGCGCACGGCGTCCAGGAATGCCGTGATCAAGGCCGGGTCCTTTAGTCCCGGACCGCGCTCCACGCCAGAAGAAACGTCCACGGCCGGCGCGCCAGATAGTCCCAGCGCCTCGCCGGCGTTCCAGGGGTCGAGGCCGCCGGCCAGGAACCACGGCCGCTCGAAGCGACGCCCGGCCAGGATGGACCAGTCGAACCGCGCCCCGGCCCCGCCCGGCCGGTCGCTCTCCTTGGGAAGCTTGGCGTCGAACATCAGGTGGTCGACCAGCCCGTCGAAGCCGCTGGCCGCGGCCAGGTCGGAAGCCTCGGCCACCGGGATCGCCTTGATGATCCCGGCCCCGGTCCGCTGGGCTATGTCACGGGCGCGATTGGGGGTTTCCTTGCCGTGCAGCTGGATCAGGTCCGGCGCCAGCAGGCGGGCGATGTCGTCCAGTTGGGCGTCGGACGGATCGACCGTCACCGCCACGATCTTGGCCTTGCCCCGCGCCGGCGGCGCCAGACGCGCCGCGGCCTCGACGGCGAGGTTGCGCGGGCTGGCGGGAAAGAACACGAATCCGATGAAGGCCGCGCGACCGTCCACGGCCGCGCGCACCGCCTCGGGCGTCGAAAGTCCGCAGATCTTGGCCAGGGCGCTGCTCATGGCGCTGGATTAGGGGCGGCAGGGCCCCGGCCGCAAGGGGGATGTCAGGTCTTGCGGGGCTTGCGCGCCGGAACGGCGGCCTTGGGCGCCGCCTTGGGCTTCGGCGCAGCCTTCGCGGCGGGCGCGGCCTTGGCGGTCTTCGCCGCCGTCGGCTTGGCCACGACGGGCGCCGCGGCGGCGGTGGCCATGGCCCTCGGCGCGGGCTTCAGCAGGTCGCGGATTTCCACCAGCAGGACTTCGGTGGGCGTCGGCGCGGCCGGCGCTTCCGCCGGCGCCGCGGCCTCGGTGCGGCGCATCGCGTTCACCGCCTTGACCAGCATGAAGACCACGAAGGCGACGATCACGAACTGGATGATGGTGTTGGCGAACGCGCCGTATTGGATGGCCACCAGTTCGCTGGCCGGCGTCGTCGGGTCGTCCGGCCGCAGGACGACGGACAGGGCGGAGAAGTCCAGGCCGCCCAAGGCCAGGCCGATCGGCGGCATCACCACCTGCTCGACGAGGCTTTTGACGACGGCGCCGAAAGACGCGCCGATGATCACGCCGATCGCCAGGTCGACCACATTGCCGCGCGCGATAAACTCGCGGAACTCGCTCATGGTGCTCATGTGACCCTGCCCTTTGCCTAGAAACGCAGCATTAGGAGGCAGGGCGGCGAGGTCAACCTAATTGGTTAACGCCAGGGGAACGCTCAGTCGGCGTTCAGGCGCTCGCGCAGTTCCTTGCCGCTCTTGAAGAACGGCACGTGCTTGGCGCGGACCTGGACCGGCTCGCCGGTGCGCGGGTTGCGGCCGGCGCGGGCCTCGCGCGAACGGACGGAGAGCGCGCCAAAGCCGCGCAGTTCGACCCGGCCGCCGGTTTCCAGCGCCTGGATCATGCGCTCGAAGATCACGGTCGCCACACGTTCGATATCGCGTTGCGTGAGGTGGGGGTTCTCTTCGGCGAGACGGGCGATCAGTTCGGATTTGATCATGCGAGCCTTCGAAATCTAGCGCAGCGGACCATGGTCGAGTCCCGTCGGGACTTCAACCCGCAAACGCCTCGCAGGCGCGCCTTATGCTTCAGCTTCCCGCCCGCGCCTGGGATTTGGCCGCGCGGGCTCGAATTGTGAGCGGTGAGCGCCCAAAGAAAACGGCGGGCCAGTCGCCTGGCCCGCCGTCGATCTCTTCGAACCTGGAGGAGATCTACTCCTTCTGGGCCTTCTCGCGCAGGGCCGCGCCGAGGATGTCGCCCAGCGAGGCGCCGGAGTCCGAGGACCCGAACTTCTCGATGGCTTCCTTTTCCTCGATCATTTCCAGCGACTTGATCGACAGGCCGACGCGGCGGGCGGCCTTGTCGACCGTCGTCACCTGGGCGTCGACGCGGTCGCCCACGGCGAAGCGCTCGGGGCGCTGGTCGGCGCGGTCGCGCGACAGGTCGGCCTTGCGGATGAAGGCGCTCATCGGGGCGTCTTCCTCGCCGAACTTCACCTCGATGCCGCCCGAGGTGACCTCGGTGACGGTGACGGTGACGGTCTGGCCCTTGCGGTAGCTGTCGCCGGCCATCGGATCGCCGGCCAGTTGCTTGATGCCGAGCGAGATGCGTTCCTTCTCGACGTCGACGTCGAGGACGCGGGCCTTCACCATCTCACCCTTGTGGTACTTGGTGATGGCTTCTTCGCCCGGGACGCTCCAGTCGAGGTCCGACAGGTGGACCATGCCGTCGATGTCGTTCTCCAGCCCGATGAACAGGCCGAACTCGGTGGCGTTCTTGACTTCGCCCTCGACGGTCGACCCGACCGGGTGAGCCGCCACGAAGGCGTCCCACGGATTGTCCATCGCCTGCTTCAGGCCCAGCGACACGCGGCGCTTGGACGGATCGACGTCCAGAACCACGACGTCGACTTCCTGCGAGGTGGAGACGATCTTGCCGGGGTGGACGTTCTTCTTGGTCCAGGACATCTCCGAAACGTGGACCAGGCCCTCGACGCCGGCTTCCAGCTCCACGAAGGCGCCGTAGTCGGTGATGTTGGTGATGCGGCCCGTGAACTTCGCGCCCACCGGATACTTGGCTTCCACGCCGTCCCAGGGGTCGGACTGCAGTTGCTTCATGCCCAGCGAGATACGTTGGGTGTCCGGATTGATCTTGACGATCTGGACCTTCACCGTGTCGCCGACCGCGAGCACCTGGCTCGGGTGGTTGACGCGCTTCCAGCTCATGTCGGTGACGTGCAGCAGGCCGTCGATGCCGCCCAGGTCCACGAACGCGCCGTAGTCGGTGATGTTCTTGACCACGCCTTCGCGGACTTCGCCTTCCTGCAGCTGGGAGACCAGCTCGGTGCGCTGTTCGGCGCGGGCTTCTTCCAGGATGGCGCGGCGGGAAACGACGATGTTGCCGCGCGGGCGGTCCATCTTGAGGATCGCGAAGGGCTGTTCCTTGCCCATCAGCGGACCGACGTCGCGCACCGGGCGGATGTCGACCTGCGAACCCGGCAGGAAGGCCGAGGCGCCGCCGAGGTCGACGGTGAAGCCGCCCTTCACGCGGCCGACGATGGAGCCCATCACCGGTTCGTTCTTCTCGTAGACGCCTTCGAGGCGCGTCCAGGCCTCCTCGCGGCGGGCCTTGTCGCGGCTGATGACCGCTTCGCCCATGGCGTTCTCGACGCGTTCGAGGAAGACCTCGACGGTGTCGCCCACCTTGATGGTCGCCTTGCCGGCGTCGTCGACGCCCCATTCCTTCACCGAAACGCGGCCCTCGGTCTTGAGGCCGACGTCGATGATCGCGAAGTCCTTCTCGATGGCGACCACCAGGCCTTGGACGACCTGGCCTTCCATGAAGTCGCGTCCGCCCAGGGACTCGTCGAGCAGCGACGCAAAATCGTCGCGGGTGGGGTTGAGGCTCATATCGTCAGCCATGTGATTCTTTCGTCTTTCGAATGACGCCGCCTTCGAAAAGGAAAGGCTCGCCGCCGCGGTACGGTCGGACGGAGTCCCGGAGTCGGGTTAAGGGTTGCAGACCGAAGGTGCGGGAACGGACCCCACACGGGTGAATTTGCCCGCAGCGGCCGAGGGAAAGGCGCGTTTGGATTGCCTGAAGCTAGGACGTTTCCCAGCGGGCTCGCGCCGCCTCGATGATGCGGCGGGCCGCATCGGCGGCCTGCTCTATAGTCATTTCGGTGGTGTCGAGCAAGACGGCGTCGTTCGCCATGGTCATCGGGGCCGCCTCGCGACCCGCATCGCGGGCGTCGCGGCGCGCGATGTCGGCCAGCACGTCGTCGAAGTCGACCGCCTCGCCCTGCGCGGTCAGCTGCTTCCAGCGGCGCTGGGCGCGCGCCTGGGGGCTGGCGGTGACGAAGAGCTTGGCCGGCGCATCGGGGGCGATCACCGTGCCGATGTCGCGGCCGTCGAGCACGGCGCCGCCCGGCTGTCGGGCGAAGGCGTGCTGCAGGTCCAGCAGGGCGGCGCGCACGGCCGGGTGCACGGCGATGCGGCTGGCGGCCTCGCCGGCGGCGCGGGTGCGGAAGCCCGGATCGTCCAGCATCTCCGGCCGTATCGATCGCGCGACGTCCGCCGCCGCGCCGGCGTGGTCGAGATCGCCGCCGGCCCTCTGCACCAGCACGCCCACCGCGCGATAGAGCAGGCCGGTATCCAGCACCGGCAGGCCGAAAGCCGCGCCCAGGCCGGTTGCGATGGTCCCCTTGCCGGAGGCCGCCGGCCCGTCGACCGTGACGACGAAGCCGCTCATGACTCCGCGATATCCCCGCCCAGGCCCTGCATCATGGAGACGAAGGTCGGGAAGCTGGTGGCGATCATGCCGGGCTCGTCGACCTCGATGGCGCCTTCCGCGGCTAGGCCCATCACCAGGTGCGACATGGCGATGCGGTGGTCGCCATGGGTGACGACCCGCGCCGCGGCGGCGCGGTCGCGACGCCCGGCGCCCAGCACGATCAGCCCCTCCGGCTCTTCCTCCACGCCGACGCCGCAGGCGGCGAGGCCCGCGGCCATGAGCGCGATGCGGTCGCTTTCCTTGACCCGCATCTCGCCGATGCCGCGCATGTGGGTCGGGCCGTCGGCGAAGGCCGCGGCCACCGCCAGGATCGGGTATTCGTCGATCATCGAGGGCGCGCGCTCGGCCGGCACCGAAATCCCGCGCAGGGCCGAATGCCGCGCGGTGACGTCGCCGACCTGCTCGCCGCCGGCCTCGCGGCGGTTGGCGACGGAAATATCGGCGCCCATCTCCAGCAGGGTCTCGATCAGGCCGATGCGCAGGGGATTGAGCAGGACGCCCTCCACCGTGACCTCGGAGCCTGGCGTGATCAGGGCCGCCACCAGCGGAAAGGCCGCCGAGGACGGATCGCCCGGCACGTCGATGCGCGCGGCCGTCAGTCGCTGTCCCCCCGCCAGGTCGATATGGCGCTCGCCGCCGCGGTCCTCGACGTTCACCTCGACGCCGAAGGCGCGCAGCATGCGCTCGGTATGGTCCCGCGTCGGTTCGGGTTCGATGACGCCGGCCCCGCCCTGGGCGTGCAGGCCCGCCAGCAGCACCGCCGACTTCACCTGGGCCGAGGGCTCGGGCAGCCGGTAGACCAGCCTTTGCAAGGCTCCCCCCTGCAGCGTCAGCGGCAGGCGCCCGCCGGAACAGCCGACGAAGGTCGCCCCCATCTCGCGCAGCGGCTTCATGACGCGGTTCATCGGCCGCGACCGCAGGGAGGCGTCGCCGGTGAAGGTGACGGCGAAATCAAAGCCCGCAGCGGCCCCCATCACCAGGCGCACGCCGGTGCCGGCGTTGCCGCAGTCGATGACGTCCTGGGGCTCGGAAAAGCCGCCCTGGCCGGTCACCCGCCAGCGGCCCTCGCCCAGCCGTTCGACCTGCGCGCCGAAGGCCCGCATGGCCGCGGCGGTGCGCAGCACGTCGTCACCTTCCAGCAGGCCGTCGATGTCCGTCACCCCGGTCGCCAGGGCGCCGAAGATCAGGGATCTGTGGGAGATCGACTTGTCGCCAGGGGCGCGCACATGGCCCCTCAGCGGGCCGCCGCGTCTCGCGGTCAGTCCTGCCGCCGTCATGGGAATGCCAAGCCTCCTTAAGGCCTGTAGTTTTTCCGAGGGGGATTGCTTTTGACAGCCGCCCCTGCGCGTGGCAAGTGAGCCCGCCTCCGAAAGACCGCACCTTAGAAGGGACGCCCTTGGCCACTCCTGAACTGGGCACCAAGCAAATTTGCCCGAACTGCCAAGCCAAGTTCTATGACCTGGGACGACGCCCCGCCGTCTGCCCGAAATGTCAGACCGCGTTCGATCCCGACGAAGCGGTTCGCTCGCGCCGTGTCCGCGCCCGCTCGACCGCGCCGTTGGCCGACGACGAGGCCGAAGATCAAGTGAAGACCCGCGCTTCCGACGACGAGGAAGAAGAAGACGAGGTCGTCACCCCGGAAATCGACGAAGCCATCGACCAGGCGCCGCTGCTGTCTGGCGATGACGACGACGATGACGGCGACGCCGAACCGGCCGCCGGCCCCGGCGGCGACTTGGCCGAGTTCACCGACGACGAGGAAGAGATCGAGGACGACGCCGACGTTCCCTTCCTGGTGGAGGACGAGGACGACGATTTCGACGAAACCGAGATCGAAGGCCTGCCCGAAGAGGGCGACGACGACCGATAACATCCGTTAGCGGCAAATTTCACGGTCTGGCGGGGTTGACGCGCCGGACCGTTTGAATAGGTTCCGCGCCTTCCCGGTTGGGCCCCAAGCCCAGCCGGGGACGATACCAAGACCTTGGGGCTATAGCTCAGCTGGTAGAGCGCTTGAATGGCATTCAAGAGGTCAGCGGTTCGACTCCGCTTAGCTCCACCATCCCTCCCCCGGCCCTGATGTGGTCGGGGGAAGGGCCACTTTCCAAAGGGTTATGACGATCGGGTGTTACGTCTGTTATAGGATGTAGCAGCATGTCTAAGCCCGTTCGCCGCCAAGGCAGCGCCGTCTATTACGCCCGGCGCGCAATCCCCAAAGACCTCCGCGAAGCCTACGGCAAACGCGAGATTTGGAAGACCCTGGAAGTCACGAATTGCGGGGCGGCCAAGCCGCTCGAACGCCTCCAGCAGATCGCCTGGGATGAAGAGTTTGTAGCCGCCAGGGCAAAGCTCGGACTGGCCACGCCCGAGCCTGTGCCGGAGCGCCGGCCGATGACGCCGGCCCAGCGAGCGGAATGGGAACGCCAGCGCGACGAATGGGAGCGGGAGAACGAGAAGTATTGGGCCGAGAACGATCCCTACCCCGAATACGATGACCTCACACCAGAGGAGCAGCGCACCCGTGACGCGGTAGAGGAGGCGCGGGAGCGGTGGGAGCAGCAGCAGCGTGAGGAGCGCGAATTCGCTCGTCAGGCGCGACTTGCTGAGGCATCAGCCAAAAGGGCGACCACACCCACGCCACCGAAGGCGCTCGGGACGCCTCTCATCGCGTTGGTCGAGAGGTGGGCGCAGAACCAGAAGAACGAGAAAACCATCGACCGAATGAAGAGCGTGGTCGAGTGGTTTGAGGACGACATGGGCCGCATACCCGTCGAAGAGATAACCCCCGACGAGGTGCTGAACTGGACCGAAAAGCTTCTCAAGCGCACCAAAACGCCTGCAAACGCCCGGACCAAGCTCGCGAACTTCAACACTCTCCTGCGATACGCCTGGATGAAGGCGCGTCTCATCCCGACGAACCCCGCATCTGGCATTGGTATCGACGCCAAACGCGACCCCGAAGACGACGTGCAGCCCTTCGACCTCCCGGCGCTGAAGGCGATTTTTGTCTCACCCATCTACGCCGAGGATGAGCGCCCTGACGCCGGGGCTGGTGAGGCCGCGTACTGGCTACCGCTTCTCGCACTCTACACCGGCGCTCGCCTGAACGAGTTAGGCCAACTTCGACCCAGTGACGTCCTCAAACTACCCTACATGGATAAGTCGGATGTAGAGCACGAGGCATGGTGCATCCGGATTGTTGCCGACAAGGCCGATGGGCTGAAACTCAAGAACGCCTGGAGTGCGCGCCGCGTACCGATCCACTCGGAACTCATCCGGCTCGGCTTTCTAACCTTTGTTGAAGCCGCTCGCGACGCTGGGCAGAAGCGTATCTTCCCCGAACTCAGGCCCGACAAATACACGCATATCACGGCTAACTGGTCGAAGTGGTTCGGGCGCTACCTCCGGGGCACGATCAAGGTCAGTGACGACAGGATGCGGTTCCATTCGTTCCGCCATGCCTTCAAGGACTATGTGCGGGAGGCAGAAATTCCGGAGGATGTGAATGACGCCTTCACCGGCCACAAGGGACAGGCGGTCGCCCGACGCTACGGCTCTTCCCTGAACTATCCGCTTCGCCCCTTGGTGTCAGGCATGGCGCTGTATCGGGTGACGGGGCTTGCGCCACCTTCGCCTCCTCCCGCCTACCGTGGCCAGGCCGTGAAGTGCCCCACAAGCTGAGCCATGGGGAGGGCCGCTGACGGGTGCTCTTGTCGAGCGCGAGGTCGCATCAAATCCAGAGCTGGAAGCCGCCCAGCGCGTTCCTAGAGCGCCGCAGCGGCCAGGAGTTCCGACGATTTCAGGTTCATAGCCGCTGCGACCCGAATGAGGTTCAAAAGGGTCAGGTTTCGTTCCCCTCGCTCGATACGCCCCATGTGTGTCCGGTCGAGCCCGGCTGCGTCCGCTAAGGCCTCCTGCGACATGTTCTGAGCGTCCCGGTGCGCACGGATAACTTTCCCCAAGCGCACAAGGTGCTGCTCGCCTTCTTGATCCTGCTTCCCCGACACCCGCGCCATTCGCTTGAACGTCGACAGGAGCGGGATTTTCTCCACCGCATTTACGGCGCAACTTTAGGCGCCTATAGCGAAGCCTCACTCGCGTGGGGGATTTCATATGCTCGGTTGGACTGTCCTAATTGGGTTCGGCTGTTTCGTGTTTGTGGGCTGGCTTGTGCAGAAGGACCGCAAAGCGTCACGCCACCGCCATATGTTGGAGATGATGAAGCGGAGCGCAGACGGCTTCAGCCTCGTCAGTCCGCGCAAGCCAGATATGAACACCGCCTCGATTGGGTTTGCAGCGATTGCGCTCATGCGCGTTCATAATATGAATGTCGATTTGCATGCGGCTGAGTTGAGCCAAGGCAACTTGATCTTGGAGAAAGGCGGCAACATGCATGAAGCGATGTCAGCACGATGGGGTGGCGTGGTTGCTATCTCCCTCGACCTTGAAGAGATTGCTTTCGCCATCCAGACGTATGAGGACGCTAAGCAAGCAAGCGCGAACCCGCCTAATGATAATGGGCGAACGAAGTACCATGGTGCGGGCATCGCTCACCTGACCATGCTTCTAATGGAACAACCCAATGAATATGAGCGATTTCTAATTCATATGGCCGAGCAAGAGTGAAATTTACCATCACAATATTTCAAAGCCCGACGACCGTCGCGATGGAGAAATGATTGTACCTGTTGGACGGCGAGGCTGCGTTACCATTAACATGCACATATGAATTGATATTATGATTGTATAAATACGCAATTCAAACGGCGGGATGATTATATATATTAATACGTGCTTCGCACCAATTGCGGAATAATGTCATTATCTAATCATAATATAACGTCCGCTGCTCCTTATATCTATCTATCTATCTATCTATCTATCTATCTATCTATCTATCTATCTATCTATCTATCTATCTATCTATCTATCTATCTATCTATCTATCTATCTATCTATCTATCTATCTATCAGCGAATATTATTTTTATCCATTTCCCATAGTCAACTTGATATTATAGTCGCTTGATAGATCTAATGTATAGAGGAGTGCGCCATCAAATTTTGATACGCTATCCGCTCTAAGGGATTTTCTCGTTCATTGAATATGATGTGCTACAGATACCATTCATAACCTTTGGTTATATTTTAGTATCGATTTCCATCATAAGGCCAGTAATAGATGCAGCAAATCGTCAAATGCTCATATGTGTGATGGTGTCAGTTCAAACGACGCAACATGTAAGATGCTCGTGTGCATGATGGTATCGATATTAGCCAAAGCCGAATGACAATCTTAGAGGTGTACTCTGCTCATAGTAGGCGGGTAGCCCTAGCATGGTCGCGATGGGAGGCACGGGCGTAGAGCCATCAAGCTTCTTACTGGCTTAAAACAGATAGTCCGGCAAATTGGAGGCAGGCCATGCTCATTGATATCAGCCACCCAGGCCGGCGAGTGCGCGATATACGGAAGCCCTACCGATACGAAGGCGCTTTCCAATATCTGTAGGCCCAACCCCCTCAGCAGCTAAGCGCCTCACTTCATCGACCGGCACGGAAGGCTTGCGACCCTTATAGACGCCCTCAGCCTTAGCCTTCGCGATCCCCTCTAGCTGGCGCTCCTTGCGTATGTCGGTCTCGAACTCCGCGAAGGCTCCAAGCATGGCAAGCATCAGCTTCCCCTCAGGCCGCGTCGTATCAATGCCGGATTGCTGCAAGGCCCGGAAGCCCGCGCCCTTAGCCGTAAGCTGATCGACCGTAAGTCTCAGGTCCGTGAGTGAGCGTGACAGGCGATCCATGCGCGTCACCACCAGCACGTCACCCTCCCGCACATAGTCCAGTGCGAGCGCTAACTGATCGCGTCCTTTGGTGGTGGTGCCTGTGACCTTCTCCGCGAACACCTTATCGCAGCCCGCCGCCTTAAGCTGCTCTAGCTGCACATCCAAGCTCTGCCCGACTGAACTGACGCGAGCGTATCCGACGATAGCCATAGCTGTTCGTTGTTCCAATAGGTTCTAGACCATCGCAACGTGACCGTCTCACAATGCGAAGTCAAGGCTATTGATACAAGGCGGGTGTCTCAGCCAGTCGTCTCCGTAAGGTATACCCTATTGGACACGCGACTTACGTCTGTGGCTCAGGTCGAGCGACTTATCAAGCTCTGTTCTATGGCTGCCATTGCGGCTTGTTCTCTACCCAGGCTCAACCATGTAGCGGCCATGAGTTCCAGAAGATCGCGCGTTACACCCTCCCCAGCCTCAATGGCGAGGGCAGTGATCTGGGCAGCTTTCACTTGGCACTGCGCATTCGTCATCCGTAAGGTATGCGCCTAATCCCCCCGGAACAAAAGCGTAGCGATGGGAAGGGTATATGGGGACATGCGCGCCCTAAGAGTTGGAGACACCCCCTCGCAAATCTCTATCGGCTTTTTGGTCGCGAGGACTTTCGATGCTGGCGGCGACGCTCTGCCACACCGAATGCTGCTTAAAGGCGGCGACAGCCTTGCTATCTAACCCCTGCGCGTTGTGCCGGCGCGCAGGTTGTGCAGAACTAATTCGCGCCGGGTTGAAGTGGAGGGGTCATGCCATTGCTTACACGTCTCCAACGCACAGTGACGCAAAAACGTCCTGGCCTTGCGAGCACTGCCTTCTGGATGGTGGTTTGTGTCGCCGTCCCGACGTTGGTTCGCATGGCTCTCGACCCCCTGTTGGGATCAACGCTTTGGTTCCCAACCTACTACCCTGCGGCACTTATCGGCACGCTATTCCTGGGTTGGCGAGCCGGACTACTCCTAATCTTGTTATCCGCCATCGCAGCGAACTACTTCTTTGTGCCCCCGCGATACGACTTTCCCCTGCATGAGCGCGACGTTGCCGGAACCTTGGTGTTCCTAATGGCTGACGCCGTGATCGTCCTGGCGGCCAGTTTTCTGCGGACCGCCCTCGTGCGTCTGCAAGCAGCGAACGAACGGGAAAAAATCCTCAACACCGAACTTCAACACCGGATGAAGAACACCTTGGCCGTCGTTCAAGGATTAGTGGCGCAGACTGCAAAGCGCGGCGCGCATGATCCGAAGGAGTTCCAGCGCATCCTTCAGGGCCGATTAGAGGCGTTGGGTAACGCGCACGACCTACTTTCCACCGGCCATTGGGAAACGTGCGAACTCGCCGAGCTTGCAGATCGCGCACTCGCTCCATTCCGGGATCACGGAAGGATAACCGTGAGAGGTCCGCCCTGCACCCTGAGGGGCGAGTGCTGCGTGCCTCTGGTCCTGGCGCTGCATGAGCTTGCTACGAACGCCGTCAAATACGGAGCGCTATCGGTGGAGCACGGGAGGGCCACACTTACGTGGTGCGTTGTGAAGGATGCCGAGGACACGATCCTCGTGCGTTGGCAAGAACAGGACGGACCAGTCGTCACCGAGCCTAAGCGGCGCGGGCTTGGAACCCGGCTTCTCACACGTCAGCCCGGATTGGATGAAGTGGCGATGCACTTCAAGCCCGAAGGCGTCCTGTGCGAGATCACGGTGCAGCGAGTGAAGCCTGTTGGCGGGCATCTGCCCCAAAGTGCCTTGCGTTCACCTCAGTTAACAAATTTTTACCCTACACCTAAAGCGTAGGGTTGAGCGTCGCGGGCGCGCAAGCGGCCGCGCGATATCACATCAAGCCTGCCCGACTTGCACCCATCTTATGGGAACGATTTGCAGGTCTACAATCTCACGGGCTCTCATGCCTCAGTCACCGCACCCTCGACGGCTTCGGCGTGCAGCGCAAGTCGCAGCCGTCCAATCGCGGCGATGCTCACGCCGCGAAGGCGCTCCTCCTCGTCGTGGATCAGGGCGAAGTTTCGGAGAGTGAGCCATCCGCGCCATCCGCTATCACAACGCAGATAGGCTCGGGGGAGCGAGGACCGCACGCGGCCTTCCAAAAGGCCCTATGCGCTGCTACATCTACCAACCTCAACTGTAACACTCAGTCGAAAAAAGCTTTGGAAAATCAGTGGGTGCTTCGTATCCGCTTAGCTCCACCATAGCGGCCGCTTCCTTCCCGGAAGCGGCCGTTTCCATGTTCGGCGTCCGCCTCGCCCTTGTTGAAAGCCGCGCCGGGGCGCCCTATCCCAGGACGACGGGCGACGGGGCGGGCGATGGCGGCGGCGAACAAGGTGATGTGGCGGGGCTTTCCCCTCGAAAGCCTGCCGCTGATGGACGAACAGGCCTGGCCGCCCCAGCCCCATACGCTGGCGATTCCCAACGAGGTGCTGCGCGAGGCCTCCAGCGTCTCGGACCTGGCGGCGTTCTTCGCCATCGGCGAGGCCTGGGCCCAGATGGTCAGCCGCTACCTGCCGGCCAATCCCACGGTGCTGGACCTGGGATGCGGCTGCGGGAAGCTGGCGCGCTTCTTCTACCTCAATCCCGGCCTGCGCTATGTCGGCATCGACCTCTTCAAGCCGGCCATCGCCTGGTGCCAGCGCGCCTTCGCCCTGGCCGGCGACCGGTTCCGTTTCGAGCACTTCAACGGGATTTCGGAGGTCTACAATCCTGGCGGCGACATCGCCGCCCGCGACTACGTCTTCCCGCTGGAGACCGACAGCGTCGACATGACGGTCTGCGCCTCGCTGTACACCCACCTGCTGGAGCCCGACGCCAGGCATTATCTCGCTGAAATCTGCCGGATCACCCGGCCGGGCGGGGCGGCGATCATCTCCATCCACGTCAAGCCGGCGCTGGGAAAGTCGTTTTCCGGCGACGAGGCGCGGATCGACATCGCCGAGGGCTATTTCGTCAAGCTGGCCGAGGCGGCCGGCCTCAGCGTCGAAGCCAGGATCGGCGTCATCTACGGCCAGACGGCGTTCCTGCTGCGCAAGGGCGGCGTCTCCAGGTTCCAGCCCGAGGGCCTGATGGAAAGCGCCAAGCGGGGCCTGCGCAAGGCCGGCGCCGCCGTTACGTTGAAACGCTCGCCTCGGACCCCCACATAGTCCTTATCCGGTCTGACCGCGCCGATCCTGGGCGGCCTGGCCGGAGAGTCGCTTGATAAGGACTCTTCGAGGATGAACAGGTCGATTCTTTTCGATAGCCCCTTTCTGCTCGGCTTCGAGCATACCCGAAGCCTGGTGGAACGCGCGGCCAAGGCCGCCGCCGAGAGCTATCCGCCCTACAATGTCGAGGCCCGCGAAGACGGGGGCCTGCGCATCACCCTGGCGGTGGCCGGGTTTTCACCTGATCAGCTCCAGGTCACCGTCGAGGATCGGCAACTGGTAATCGCGGGCAAGCGCGACGGCGGCGGAACCAAGCCGGAGGAAGCCTACCTGCATCGCGGCATCGCCGCCCGCGGGTTCCTGCGGACCTTCGTCCTGGCCGACGGCATGGAGGTCGAAAGTGCGACCCTCGAACACGGCCTGCTGCACATCGATCTGGCTCATCCGGAGCCCGAGCGGATTGTGCGGAAGATCCCAATCCGGACGGCCGGCTGAACCGGCGGCCGTTGGACGCGTTGAGTTTTATGGAGGTGGTCATGATGACGCCCGTTTTAACGACTGAAGCCTTTGCCGCCCTCGGCGGTCCGAACCTCGTCTACGTGCGCCCCGTGAAGGCGGCGGAGATCATCGCGACTGTGCCCGAGGCCAAGGAGCAGGGCTTCGAACTCGATCCCGAGCAGACGCTGTACGCCGTCCACCGCGCCGACGGCGAACGCCTGGCGATCCTGACGGACAAGGCTTCGGCGATGGCCGCGGCGCTCGCCCACGAGCTTGCCCCGGTGTCGGTGCACTGACGCCCGCAGATGGCCTTCTCCCTTCGGGGAGAAGGTGTCGTGGGCGGTGGCGACCAAGCGCAGCCGCCCTCAACTCAAACTATAAGGATATCGACTCAGGCCGCTGACGGACGCTTGGCGCTCGCCGCGGCTTCCTGGACCAGCAACGCATGGATGGCGTCGGCCGTCTGCGCCTGCCGCAACTGGTCGCGCAGGCTGGCCTGCCGCAGGACGCGCGACACGCGCGCCAGCGAGCGCAGGTGCTCGGCCCCCGCCTGGGGCGGCGCGAACAGGGCGAAGATCAGGTCGACGGGCTGGTCGTCCACCGCCTTGAAGTCCACGGGGTGTTCCAGCCGCACGAAGACGCCGCGCATGCGCGACAGGCCTTCCAGGCGCGCATGAGGCGCAGCGACGCCGTAGCCCACGCCTGTGGAGCTCTGCTGTTCGCGTTCGGACAGGCCGTCGAGGATTTCGCCGGCGTCGAGGCCGAAGCTGCGCGCGCCGATCTCGGCGATCACCGCCAGCGCCTGGCGTTTGTTGGCAGCGCTTACCCGCAGCGCGATCGCGTTGCGGTCCAGGAGTTCGCCGATCTGCATGATCTCAACGCTCGCGACTTTTCGGCCCGTCTCAGGACCGCCGGTGAACCACCCGCAAGACTGGCGCCACCGTGGTCGCGGTCGCTCAAGCCCCGTTGAGGGATTTGGTGCGCTCAGGGTCGATCCAGCCGATATTTCCATCCGGCCGGCGGTAGATCACGGACAACTCCCCGTGCGCGGCGTTCCTAAACACGATTGTCTGAGACTCAGTCAAGTCGAGTTCCATGACCGCCATCGAAACGGTCATTTCGCGGATCTGCCGCTCGGTCTCGGCGATCACCATGCCGGACGGGACTTCGCCGTCGCGAAGCGGCGTCACGCCTTCGTCCCAATCGGCCTCGTCATCGTCTTCCGGCGACCGGATGACGAAATAGGCCGCCGTTTCCGCGGCCTTGGCGGTGGCGGCTAGGTGATGGTCCTTCAGTCGTCGCTTGTAACGCCTGATCCGCGTCTCGATCTTCTCGAGGGAGGCGCCGAAAGCCGCGTGGGCGTCGCCGCCCGTCCCGTGGCTTCTCAGCTGTTGGCCAGAGGCGAGCGTCACCGCGCAGTCCACGCGAAACGCGTGCCCCTCGCGGCTGACGACCACGTCGGCGTCGCCGCCGCGATCGAAATACTTGCCAATAGCGTTGGTTATTTCGTCGGAAACCCGCGTTCGCAGGGCCTCCCCGACATCGACATGCTTGCCGGCCACTTGCACTTGCATGCCTGAAAGAACGCACCCGGAAGCAAAAGGTGTCAAGTCGCCACCGATAGGATGGCCAACAGATGCTGCGCCGTGCGGATCACAATCCCGGCAGCCAACGTCAGCACGCCCACGCTCGCCACGGCCAGCACATAGCCGATCAGCGCCAACACCCCGTCGCGCGTCACCAGCGCCAGCGAGAGGAAACCGACCGAGGCGGCCGGCAGGACGTTGCCCAAGGGAATAGGCAGGATCAGCACCAGGGCGAGCAGGGTGCAGACCACGCCGATCAGCCGGTCTCCCACCTGGCCGAACAGGAACCGCAGGCGTGGCCGCGAAACCTTTTCGATCCGCTCCAGCGTCGGGATGATCCTGTTGGCCACCTGCCGCAGGTGGGTGGTGGATATCCGGCGCTCGCGCACCGAGCGCGGCGCCCACGGCGCCCGGGCCCCAAGCGCCACCTGCGGCGCCAGCAGGACCAAGGGCGCGCCGAGCACCGTCGAGGACCCTGGCGGCAGCGGCAGGGCGCAGGCGACGGCGAAAATCAGCAGGATCGCCCCGAAAGCCCGGGGCCCGAAGGCCTCCACCAGTTCGGCCACGGACATCGACCGGTCCGGGTCGGCGCTCAGTTCACGCAGGATCGCCGATAGCGGCTTGTCAGGGGGCTGGGAGGTTTCGGCCATGGCCCAAGACTAGGACGGGACGCCCGCGAACGCGATTCCGGCGAGCGTCAGGCCGTCTCCTTCATCACCCGCCGACGCTCCACCGAGGATGGGATGCGCATGGCCTCGCGGTACTTGGCCACGGTGCGGCGGGCGATGTCGACGCCGGCTTCCTTGAGGATCTCGACGATCGCGTCGTCGGAATGGATGTCGGCCTCGGTGCTCTCGGCGTCGATCAGCTGGCGGATCTTGTGGCGGACGCTTTCGGCCGAATGGGCCTCGCCGCCCTCGCTGGAGGCGATGGCCGAGGTGAAGAAGAATTTCAGCTCGAACACCCCGCGGGAGGTGGCCATGTATTTGTTGGACGTCACCCGGCTGACGGTCGACTCGTGCATGCCGATGGCGTCGGCCACGGTCTTCAGGTTCAGCGGGCGCAGGTGCTCGACCCCGAAGGCCAGGAACCCGTCCTGCTGGCGGACGATCTCGCTGGAGACCTTCAGGATGGTCTTGGCCCGCTGGTCCAGGCTCTTCACCAGCCAGTTGGCCGAAGCCAGGCAGTCCGAAACGAAGGTCTTCTCCTGGGCGCTGCGCGCGCCTGCGCTGACCCTGGCATGGTATCGCTGGTCGATCAGCAGGCGCGGCAGGGTGTCGGTGTTCAGTTCGACGTGCCACAGCCCGCCAGGACCTTCGCGGACGAAGACGTCGGGCGCCACCGGCTGGGTCGGTTCGCCGCCGAAGGCCGAGCCGGGGCGCGGCGTCAGCGCCCGCAGTTCGGCCACCATCTCGCGCAGGTCCTCGTCATCGACCTCGCAGACCTTGCGCAGGGCGGCCATGTCGCGCTTGGCCAGCAGCGGCAGGTTGTCCAGCAGGGCGGCCATGGCCGGGTCGTAGCGGTTGCGGTCGACCAGCTGCAACATCAGGCATTCGCGCACGTCGCGCGCCGCCACGCCGGTGGGCTCGAAGCCCTGGATGACCTTCAGCACGCGATCCAGCAGGTCTTGGCTGCAACCCAGGCGTTCGGCCAGTTCGGCCATGTCGGCGCGCAGGTAGCCGCCTTCGTCCACGGCGTCGATCAGGACGCTGGCGGCCGCGGCGGCGGCGGCCGTCAGGCCCGATACCGCCAGCTGGTCGTGCAGATGTTCGGCCAGGGTCTTCTCGCGACTCATCCGCGATTCGAAATCTTCCGGCTCGCCTTCGAAGGATCCGCCGCCGCCGGCCCGCGACCAGTCGATGGCGCCGCCGGCCTCGCCGGCCTCCATGCTGTCGCCGGTGGCGCGCTCGCCGGGCGAGACATCGTCGTGGCGGGTGTCGAGATCTGCCGCCGCCTGGCCTTCGGTGACGCGATCTGCGGAAAAATCTGCCTTTTCGGGCGCAACGGTCTCGATTTCGGGCTCGTTGTCGCGCTCGTCGCGCTGGAGCAGCGGATTGCGTTCCAGCTCGCCTTCCACGAAGGAATCGAGCTCGAGATTCGACAACTGCAACAGCTTGATCGCCTGTTGCAGCTGCGGTGTGATGACAAGGCCCTGGCCCTGCCGAATCTCAAGTCGCGCGCTGAGCGCCAAAACGCCCTCCTGGCCTGTTTCTTGCTGGCCACCCTAGAGGGACATCCCCAACCGATTAGTTAATCCCCGCGCAGGGATTTGCCGGCGCGCGCCCGATCGAGCGCCAGCCAGCCGACGAAGGCCCACCCCGCGCCGAGGCACCAGCCGGCCAGAACGTCGCTGGGCCAGTGCACCCCCAGGTAGATTCGGCTGAAACCCACGGCCAGCACGACGACGGCGGCCACGCAGTAGACCAGGATCTTGGTCGAGCGCTGGGGCTCCAGGCTGGCGATCAGGGTGGCGAGCGTCAGATAGGTCGCCGCCGCCAGCGTCGAATGGCCGCTGGGAAAACTTTGCGAATAGACGAAGCTGCCGTGCGGAACCAGCAAGGGGCGCGGGCGGTCGTAAAAGCCCTTCAGCAACTGACTGGAGATCTGGGCCAGGATCGACACGCCGGCCAGGATGGCGGCCTGGCGATATTTCCGGTGAAAGGCGAAGACCAGGACCGCGACGACGGTCAACAGGGTCAGGACCGTGAAACCGCCCAGCGCGGTGACGTCGCGCAGGAATTCCTCGACCCAGCGCGGCCCGATCGGATCGCTGGGATCCCCCGGCCGCCGCAGCATCAGCAACAGGTGGCGGTCGATCGCGGCGGTCTCGCCTTCGGAAACCTCGTCGGCGATGTTGAGAAAGCCCCAGGCGGCCCCGGCGGCGGCGATCCAGACCAGCAGGGCGCGGCTTTCGATCCGGGTCAGCAGGGTGGCGAGGACCCGGCGCACGCCGCTTAGCCGTAACGGTCGCCGAGGTAGACGCGCCGCACCTCGGGGTCGTCGACGATCTCGTTCGGGCTGCCCTCGAACAACACCTCGCCCGCATGGATGATCGAGGCGCGATCGATGATGTCCAGGGTCTCGCGGACGTTGTGGTCGGTGATCAGGATGCCGATGCCGCGCTTCTTGAGGAAGGAGATCACCTCGCGGATATCGGCGATGGCCAGCGGGTCGATGCCGGCGAAGGGCTCGTCCAGCAGCATGAAGGACGGATCGCTGGCCAGCGCGCGGGCGATCTCCACGCGTCGGCGCTCGCCGCCCGACAGCGAGATGGCCGGCGAATTGCGCAGATGCTCGATGTGCAGTTCTTCCAGCAGCTCGTTGACCAGCGCCTTGGCCGCCTTCTGGTCGCGCTCGCGCAGCTCCACCACGGCCATGACGTTCTGCTGCACGGTCATGCCGCGGAAGATCGAGGTTTCCTGCGGCAGATAGCCGACGCCCATCCGCGCGCGTTGGTACATCGGCTGGGCGGTGATGTTCTCGCCGTCCAGGAAGATGGCCCCGTAGTCGACCGGGATCAGGCCGGTGATCATGTAGAAGCAGGTGGTCTTGCCCGCGCCGTTGGGGCCCAGCAGGCCCACCACCTCGCCGCGCGCCAGGCGCAGCGAGACGCCGTGGACCACGCGGCGGGCGCGGAACGACTTGCCGATATTGTCGACCACCAGGCCTTCGCCGGCCAGACCGGGCAGGGTTTTTTCCTGGATCACGGCCGCGCCGTGCGGGCTGTTGATCTGGAAAGGGCGGCGGTCACTTGTCGGCCTGCGTTTTCTTGTTGGGATAGAAGACCCCGCGGACGCGCCCGGCGGCGTTGCGGCCCTTGGAATTGGTCTGCATCTGCGCCGTGTTGTTCTTCACGTTCACCACCAGCCGGTTGCCGCGCAGAACGTTCTGGCCCTGAACGGCGATCACGTCGCCGGTGAAGACGATGGTGTCGTCCGCCGCGGTATAGACGGCGGCGTCGCCGCGCACGCGCTGCTGGGGCGTGACATAGAAGACATTGCCGGCAGCGTCCATCGACGCGACGTCGCCGCCGCAGTGCTGTCCGGTCTCGCCGGCCTTGGGCGGGCCCTTCTGGTACTGGATCTTCAGCACGTCCGCCCGCAGGCGCGAGGTGTCCTGCAGCGCTTCGGCCGATCCCTTCCAGATCGCCAGGCAGTCGGCGTTGGCCACCTCCAGCTCATCGGCGGTGAGATCCACCGGGGCGCTGGAGTTGCGGGCCAGCTGCGCCCACGCCGGTGACGTGCACACCAGGACCAGGCCCAGGGCCGCGCCCGTTTGCTTCAGCATCCGAAAACCTCTGATCGCCATCTGCGGTCGCGCCTACTTCTCGATCCGGGCGTGTACGCGCCCCTTGAAGACCATGCGGTCGCCCTTGTCGTAAACGCCATAGGACTTTGCATTGATTTGTCCAAGCGACCCAAGCCCCTGAATGGGGCCTGAACCGACCAGTTCGCCGGTCTTTGTATCGAAGAGCGACGCCGCGGTCTCGAATGCCCCTTGCGATCCGCTCAGCTTGACGCCGCCGGTCAGCTCCAGCTTGCGGGTCAGTTCGTTGTAGACGCCGGCCGCGGCGACGATGCGCAAGGCGTTGGGGCCGTTCTCGTCCAGCACCAGGGCCGGCTTGTCGAGGATCACCCTCTGATAGTCGTGCTGGTCCCGCACCGCCGAGGCGGCGGTCAGCACGAAGGACCGGCTCTTGTCGTCCTTGCCGACGAACCGCGGATTGAGCAGCTGGATGGGGGCCGTCGATTCCTCCACCCGCAGGGGCTGGCCGCGAATGGCGTGTTCCACGATCGCCCCGACCAGGCCGCCCATGATCAGGACGATCAGCACCGGGAAGACGATGCGCAACCTCATGATCAGCCGCGAACGCCGGCGCCAGCGCTCGAAATCCACGTGTCGGATCTCGTCGGGCAGGCGCGGGACCTGGAGGGCTGTCACCGTCACGCTCAGGCGTGGGCGAAGATGTCGATGTCCTCCCACCCGGCGACGTCAAGCACGGCGCGGTGCGGCAGGAAGTCAAAACAGGCTCGCGCCAGGGCGTCGCGCCCCTCCCGCGCCAGCATGGCGTCCAGGCGGGCGCGCAGGGCGTGGAGATGCAGCACGTCGCTGGCGGCGTAGGCGACCTGGTCGTCGGACAATTTCGGCGCCCCCCAGTCAGAGCTCTGCTGGGCCTTGGAGAGGTCCACCGACAGCAGTTCGCGGGTGATGTCCTTCAGCCCATGGCGGTCGGTGTAGGTGCGCGCCAACTTCGAGGCGATCTTGGTGCAGTAGACCGGCGCGGTGGTCACCCCCAGGTGCAGGTGGAACATCGCGATGTCGAAGCGGCCGAAATGGAAGATCTTCTCCACCGCCGGATCGGTCAGCAGGCGCTTGAGGTTCGGGGCGTCGTAGTCCGGCCGCGAGAGCCGCACCACATGGGCGTCGCCGCCGCCGTCCGAAAGCTGCACCACGCAGAGCGGGTCGCGGCCGAGCCGCAGGCCCATGGTCTCCGAATCGATCGCCACCGAGGCGGCCCCGGCGAGCGCACCGTCCGGCAGATCGCCTTCGTGCAGGAAGTTCGCCACGCGTGCGCTCCGACGGAAAAGCGGTCCGCCGACCGCAAAGCCCGACCAGCATAGTCGTCGGGTGGTGCCCAGGAAAGGACTCGAACCTTCACGGCCGTTAAGCCACTGGCACCTGAAGCCAGCGCGTCTACCAATTCCGCCACCTGGGCCCGGTCCGTCGGATCGGGAGGCGGACTGATAGGGCGCCGCCTCAAACGGGTCAACGGGGCTATATGCAGAAGGCCAAGTCGCATTGCGGCGCGCGGCGGCATCGTCTATCGGCTTCTGGACTTCACCTGCGATATCAACCGGGCGCGCCATGCAGAATCTTGTGACCGTCTTCGGGGGTTCCGGCTTCATCGGGACCCAGGTCGTCCGCGCCCTGGCCAAACAGGGCTGGCGCGTCCGGGTCGCCGTCCGCCAGCCCCACCTGGCCTACGCCATGCGCCTGCAGGGCGACGTGGGGCAGGTGGACGTCGTCCAGGCCAACGTCCGCAACGAAGCCTCGGTGCTGCGCGCCCTGGACGGCGCCGCCGCCTGCGTCAACCTGGTGGGCGTGCTCTACGAGAGCGGCCGCCAGAAGTTCCAGACCCTGCACGTCATGGGCGCCAGGACCGTCGCCGCGGCCGCCAAGGCCAAGGGCGTGACCCATTTCGTCCAGATGTCGGCCCTGGGCGCCGACCCTGAGTCGCCCTCGAAATACGCCCGCACCCGGGCCGCGGGCGAGGCCGCCGTGCGCGGGATCCTGCCGCAGGCGGTGGTGATTCGGCCGTCGGTGGTGTTCGGCCACGGCGACAACTTCTTCAACCGCTTCGCCGAACTGGCGAAGATCAGCCCGGTGCTGCCGCTGATCGGCGGCGGCGCGACGCGGTTCCAGCCGGTGTTCCTCGGCGACGTCGCCCGCGCCGTGACCCTGGCGCTCGGCGACGCCTGGGCCGGCAAGACCCTGGAGCTCGGCGGGCCGGCGGTGCTGACCTTCCGCGAGCTGATGGAGATCGTGGTGGCCGAGACCGGCCGCAAGCGCTTCCTGGTCCCCCTGCCCTTCCCGGCGGCCAGCCTGATCGGCATGGGCGGCGACATCCTGGCCACGATCGGCCTGCCGCCGCCGCTCACCACCGACCAGGTCGAGCTGTTGAAGGCCGACAATGTGGTCAGCGGCGCCTTCCCGACGCTCGGCGACATGGGCATCGCCGGAACCACCGTGGAATCGACGGTCGGGCAATACCTCTACCGGTTCAAGAAGGGCGGCCAGTTCGCCGACCAGCCGGAGCGCATCGTTTCGGTCTAGCTCCGATCATCCTGGCCGGGCCTCGAACCTGGCGCCCTCAGTGCCCGCCGCCGCTGGCGACGCGGGCAGGCCTCGGCGCCAGCCAGACGACGAGCCCGGCGATCACCAGGATGACAGCGGCGATCAGGAACATCTGGTTGGTGGCCAGCATCACCGACTGCACCTCCACCAGGCGGTCGATCTGACCCGTGGCCTGCTCGACGGAAAGCCCGTGGCCGGTCAAGGTCGATATGGCGCCGGGCATGTCGTTCAGGCGGCCGACGAGGCCTGCCCGTTTCGCCGAGGCCGTATCGGTCCAGAGGGTGGACATGAGGGAGGTCGCGAAGGCCGCCGACAGCGTGCGCAGGAAGTTGCTCAGTCCCGCCGCCGACGCCGTCTCCTGCGGCAGCACCGACGACAGCGTCAGGCTGGTGGTGGCCACGAAGAAGAACGGCAGGGCGAAGCCCTGGACCAGATAGGGCATGGCGACGGCCCAGAAGTTCACCTCGGTGTTGAACTGCGATCGCCACAGGAACACGCAGGCCAGCCAGGTCACGCCGAACGAGACAAGCGCGCGGGTGTCGACCTTGCCCACGAACCGCGCCACGATCGGCGACATGATCACCGCCACCACGCCGTTCAGCGCGCTGGCGTAGCCGGCCCAGGTCGCGGTGTAGCCCATGCTGGTCTGCAGCCAGAGCGGGATCAGCACGATGCTGGAGAAGAAGGTCCCGAAGGTCAGGCTGTTGGTGAGCACGCCGACGACGAAGCCGCGATGGCGGAAGATCTTGAGATCGACCACCGGGTTCGGCGACGTCAGCTCCCAGATGATGAAGGCCAGGAACCCGATCAGCGCCGTCACCGCCAGGACGACGATCGTGCCGGAAGCGAACCATTCCAGTTCCTTGCCCTTGTCGAGCATGATCTGCAGCGACCCCACCCAGAGCACCAGCAGGCCAAGGCCCACGTAGTCGACCGGCACGCGGCGGGTCAGGGTGTCGCGGTCCTTCAGGACGATCCAGGCGCCCAGCGCGACGGCGGCGGCGACCGGAATGTTGATGAAGAAGATCCAGCTCCAGCCGATGCTGTCGGAGATCAGCCCGCCCAGGATGGGCCCGGCGATGGGCGCGACGACGGTGGTCATCGCCCACAGCCCCAGCGCCTGGCCGGCCCGGTGCCGCGGGAAGATGTAGAGCAGCAAGGTCTGCGACGTCGGCATGATCGGGCCGCCGCACAGGCCCTGCATCACCCGGAAGGCCACCAGCAGGCTGAAGCTCGGCGCCAGGCCGCAGAGGAACGAGAACAGCGCGAATCCCAGCATGCCGGTCACGAAGACCTTCACCGCGCCGAACCTCTGCACCAGCCAGCCGGTGAGCGGGACAGTGATCGCCTCGGCGACGCTGTAGGAGGTGATCACCCAGGTGCCCTGGGCCGGCGAGACGGCCAGGCCGCCGGCGATATGGGGCACCGAGACGTTGGCGATGGTGGTGTCCAGCACCACCATGAAGTTGGCCAGCCCCAGCAGCAGGGCGGCGCCGAGCAACCGCCCGCCGGTCAGTGGCGGCAGATCGTGCGCCGGCTCGCTCATGAGGCGTCGACCACCGCCTTCATCGACAGCCCGACGCGCAAGGGGCGGCGCTCCAGTTCACGGGGGTCGAGGGCGATGCGCACGGGCACCCGCTGCACCACCTTGATCCAGTTGCCGGTGGCGTTCTGGGCCGGGATCAGCGCGAAGGCCGCGCCCGAGCCGCCGGCGATGCCCGCGACCTTGCCGTGGAACTTCACGCCGCCGCCGTAGAGGTCGCTGGTCAGCGTCACCGCCGAGCCGATACGGATCTTCCTGAGCTGCACTTCCTTGAAGTTGGCGTCGACATAGGCCGTCTGCACCGGGACGATGGTCATCAGCTGGACCCCGGCCGGGACGCGCTGGCCCACCTCGATCGCCTTCTTGGCCACCACGCCGCTCACCGGCGCGCGGATCACCGTGCGCGCCATGTCCAGCTGGGCCTGCGAGAGCTTGGCGCGGGCCATGGCCACCTCGGGGTTCGAGGCGACGTCGGCGCCCTCCACCAGCACGCCGGCGGCGCGGCGCTGCTCTGCGGCGGCCACCGCGTTGGCGCGGGCCTGGGCCACGGCGGCGCGGGCGGTCGCCACCGCCGCTTGCGCGGTCTGGCCCCGGGTCTGGGCCTGGCTGAGTTCCTCGGCCGAGACGGCGCCGGAGTCGGCCAGCCGTCCGCGACGGCCCAGCTCGAGCCGGGCGCGGGCGAGATCGGCCTGGGCCGAGGCCAGTTGCGCCTGGCTGCCGGCGATGTCGCTGGTGCGCGCCGCAGCCTGGGCGGCGGCGGCCTGCTCGTTGGCCTGGTAGCCGCGCACCCGCCGCTCGGCCTGGTCAAGCTCGGCCTGGGCGCGGTCGACGGCCAGCTTGAAATCGGCCGGATCGATCACCGCCAGCACCTGGCCCCTGGAGACCTGCTCGGTCTCGCGCACCGGCGCGGCGACGATCGCCCCGTTCACCAGGGCGGTGACCTGGGCGACATCGGCCTGCACATAGGCGTCGTCGGTGGTGACGCGACGCGACCCCACCAGCAGCCAGTAGAGCAGGGAGACGATCGCCACGACGGCCACCACGACGGCGAGCCGGATGAACCAGGTCCTGCGCTGGGCCTGTTTGCGGTCAGCCTCGGCGGGGGGAGCGGCGGGCGGCGCAGCCGGTTGTTCGGACATCGGAGGACTTTCGGACATATTCAGGCTCTCACGCCCCGAACCCGCCGCCGAGCGCGCGCGCCAGGGCCGCGTCCAGCGAGAGGCCGCGCGCCTCGAGATCGGCGACGGCGCGGCGCTGGGCGATGGCGGCGTCCTCGGCGCTGAGCACGGCAAGGTAGGAGGACAATCCGCCCTCGTAGCGGAGCTTGGCGATGCGGTAGGCGTCTTCGGCCTGCGCCAGGGACTGGCGCGATTGCGCCAGGCGCTGCGGCAGGGCGCGTTCGCTGGCCGCGATGTCGGCGGCGTCCTGCAAGGCGCTCACCACCGTCCGGTCGTAGACGGCGACGGCGGCGTCATAATCCGCCCGCGCGCCGCGATAGGCGCCCTCCAGGCGGCCGGCCGAGAAGATCGGCAGGCTGAGCGCCGCCGCCGCCTGGCCGACGTCCGACCCGGTGTCGGTCAACCGGTCGAGGCCCAGGGACTGGGCGCCGATGAAGGCCGCCAGGTTCACATTGGGATAGAATCCGGCGCGGGCGACCTTGACGCGCCTGGCGGCGGCCTCGACCCGCAGGCGGGCGGCCTGGACGTCGGGGCGACGGCCCAGCAGGTCGACGGCGAGATTCGGCGGCAGGCCGAAGGCTGTATCCGAGGGCCGGGCTGGGCGTCCGACCGTCAGGCCCCGGTCCGGGCCGGCCCCGGTCAAGGCCGCGATGCGATGACCGGCGATGGCGATCTCTTCGTCCAGCTGGGCCAGGTCCTGGCCGGCGGCGGCGGCCGCGGCGCGCGCCTGGCTCGCCTCGCCCCGGTTGGCCACGCCTTCGGCCAGGCGCCGGTCGGTGAGGTCGGCCGACGCCCGGCGATTGGCCGACGCCCGTTCGGCCGCGTCGCGGCGCCCGTACAGGCCCGCGAGATCGGCATAGGCCGAGACCACCGCCGTGGTCAGCATCAGGCGCGCCTGCACCCCGTCCAGCCGCACGGCTTCCGCCTCGGAAACGGCGGCGGCCACCGCGGCGCGGTTGCGTCCCCAGAGGTCGAGGTCCCAGGACAGATCCAGCGTCGCGCGACCGGTGTCGTTATAGCCCCTGGGCACGAACTCCGCCGGGATGCCGTTGTTGTAGCTCTGCTTGGCCTCGGCGGCCTGGGCGTTCAGCGCCAGGGAGGGGCGGCCGGCGGCGCGGCTCTGCTCGGTCTGGGCCTGCGCCCGGCGCAGCCTGGCCTCGGCCTCGGCCAGGCTCGGCGATCCGGCCAGGGCCTCGTCCACCAGCCGGTCGAGCTGCGGATCGCCATGGCGGCTCCACCATCTGTCGGCGGGCCAGGCCGCGACAGGGGCCTCGAAACTCCGCGCCGCGTCGTAGGCGGTCGACGGCTTGGGTTGCAGCGTCGGGCCCAGGTCCGGCACGGCCGCGCATGCGCCCAGCGCCATGAACGCAACCGAAGCCAGGGGCGGGAGAAGATGACGCATGGGGTCCCTGGGCGACGGGGTCGACACAATATTGACCGTACTGTACGGTCAGACTAATGAAGCCTCAAATGAACCCCGTCAAGCACGAGGATGGCCAGGGAAGATGATGGCGACGACGGCGCAGGCCAAGCGGGACGACCGGCGCGATGCGATCCTGGACGCCGCCCGGGAATGCTTCCTCGCGGAGGGCTATGCGGCGACCTCGATGTCCGGCATCGCCGTGCGCCTGGGCGGATCGAAGGGCACCCTCTATAACTATTTCAAATCCAAGGAGGAATTGTTCGACGCCTTCGTCCGGCGCGCCTGCGGCCATCTTGCGGTGAACCTGTTCAGCCAACCGGAGGACGGCCGCGACCTGCGCACGCGCCTTGTCGCCATGGCCGACGCCTTCATCACCCACCTGCTGTCGGCCGACGCCCTGGCGCTGTATCGCCTGGTGGTGGGCGAAGGCGCGCGCTTCCCGGAACTGGGCCGGGCCTTCTACGCCGCCGGGCCGCAGGTCGTGCAGGCGCGCCTGCAGGCGCTGTTCGCCGACCTCATGGCCGAGGGTCGCCTGCGTGAGGCCGATCCGGTCGTCGCTGCGGCCCACTTCAAGGACATGGCGGTGTCGGGGCTCCACCATATGCGGCTTTGGGGCGTCATCGGCGACCCGACGCGCGAGGAGATCGCCGCCCAGGCCAAGGCCGCGGCCGACACCTTCCTGCGCGCCTACGCGCCGCCGGCTTTCCCGCGCGGGGGCGACGGGCCGAGGGTCGCCACGCCCTAGTCCGCCTTCGGCGTCCGGATGCGGATCAGGCCTTCCTGCACCACCGAGGCCACCAGCCGCCCGTCCTGCGCATGGATTTCGCCGCGCACCAGGCCGCGACCGCCCGACGCCGAAGGGCTGTCGTGGGAATAGAGGTGCCATTGGCTGAAGTCGGTGGGGCGGTGGAACCACATGGCGTGGTCCAGGCTCGCCGGTTGCAGCCCGGGCGTAAGCCAGTGCACGCCGTGCGGCCGCATGGAGGTCGAGAGCAGGTTCATGTCCGAGGCGTAGGTCATGATGACCTGCTGCATGCGGGGGTCGTCGCCGATTTCGAAGGGGGCCCGCATCCAGCTCTTGCAGACCGGCGGCCCTATTTCGCCGCTGAAGGGATTCCCATCGGCGGGACGCAGCTCGATCGGCCGCGTGCGCGTAAAGAGGGCGGACGACGCGCCGGCTGTCGGTTCCATAAACCTGTGCTGCAGGACCTGGATGTCCGGCAAGCCGTCCGGCCCGGCCGCCTGGGGCATGGGCCCCTGGTGCTCCAGCCCCGTCTCCGGCGCCTGGAACGAGGCGGCGAAGTTGAAGATCTGCTGCCCATGCTGGATCGCCGTCACCCGCCGGGTCGTGAAGCTGCCGCCGTCGCGCGAGCGGTCGACCTCGAACAGGATGGGGATGGTCGCGTCGCCCGGTCGGATGAAATAGCCGTGCAGCGAGTGGCACAGCCGGTCTTCCACCGTGCCATAGGCCGCCATCAGCGACTGGGCGATCACCTGGCCGCCGAACAGCCGGCCGGTCTTCTGCTCGCTGTGGCCGCGGAACAGGTTCACCTCGATCCGCTCGAGCGTCAGGGTCTGCAGCAGGGTCTCGGGAGTGTCCATGGGCGGGCGGCCCTTATGTTGCAGCTGCGAAGGCGTCGGGCTTAACCCTCGCCGATCACCTGATCAAGACGCCGCCCGGCTTCCTCTCGGCGCGCTGTTGGTTCAAAAGCCCCTCATGCCCTTCGACGCCGCCGTCCTGACCATGTTCCCCGAGGCCTTCCCCGGCCCCCTCGGCGTCTCGCTGATCGGGACCGCCTGGCGCGACCAGGGCCTATGGTCCCTGGAAACAGTGGACATTCGGAGCTTTTCCAAGGATAAGCGCGGCTTCCTCGACGACACCCCCGCGGGTGGCGGCCCGGGACAGGTCATGCGAGCGGACGTCATCGCGGCTGCGCTGGATAGCGTGGAGCCCCGGGGGCGGCCGCTTTTGTACATGAGCGCCCGTGGCAGGCCGCTGCGGCAGGAGATGGTGCGGGACTGGGCCGGGGGGCCGGGCCTGATCGTCCTCTGCGGACGGTTCGAGGGGGTGGACCAGAGGGTGCTCGACGCCCGCGGGTTCATCGAGGTCGCCGTGGGCGACGCGGTTCTCGCGGGGGGCGAGGCCGCGGCGCTGGTGACCATAGAGGCGTGTGTACGGCTGGTGCCCGGCGTATTGGGCCAGGCCGCCAGTTTGAGTGAAGAAAGCTTCGAGGACGGGCTTCTCGAGCATCCGCAATATACGAGGCCGCGGACGTTCGAGGGGCGCGATATTCCCGATGTGCTGCTGTCGGGCCACCACGCAGAAGTGGCCAAATGGCGCAAGGCGCAGCGGGAAGATGTCACGCGGGAGCGGCGGCCGGATCTCTGGGCGCAGCATCTCGCCAATCAACAGCCAAAGGGCGCTTAAAGCCCAGTACCAAGGACCTGAAGACCATGAACGTGATCCAGCAGCTCGAAAAAGAAGAAGCCGACCGCCTGCTCGCCGTCCGCGCGGTGCCTGAGTTCCAGCCCGGCGACACTGTCCGCGTCAACGTGAAGATCAAGGAAGGCGAACGCGAGCGCGTTCAGGCCTACGAAGGCGTCTGCATCGCCCGTCAGGGCGGCGGCATCAACGAGAGCTTCACCGTCCGCAAGATCTCCTTCGGCGAAGGCGTGGAACGCGTGTTCCCCGTGCTCTCGCCGATGATCGAGTCCATCGAGGTCAAGCGCCGCGGCGTCGTGCGTCGCGCCAAGCTCTATTACCTGCGCGACCGTCGCGGGAAGTCGGCCCGTATCGCCGAGCGCCAGATGAGCGCCAAGCCGGTGGCCGAAACCACCGAAGCCTGATCGCCCTATTCTCCTCTCCCCAAGGATGGGGAGAGGAATGGAGCGCCGACCTTTACGGAATGGGGGTCGGCGTCCTACATGCCGCCCATGACTGGCAAGACGCTCTACGACAAGATCTGGGACGCCCACGTCGTCGCCCAGGAGGCTGGCGACGAGGCGATCGTCTATATCGACCTGCACCTCATCCATGAGGTGACGACGCCGCAGGCCTTCGCCGGCCTTCGTGCGGCCAAGCGCGGCGTACGCCGTCCCGACCGGACCCTGGCTGTCGCCGACCACAACACCCCCACCGAGGGCCAGGCCCTCGGCGTCGCCGCGGTCGCCGACGACGAGGCGCGGCTGCAGCTCCAGACCCTGGAGCGCAACGTCAAGGACGCCGGCATCGAGTACTTCCCGATGGGCGACATCCGCAACGGCATCGTCCACGTCATCGGCCCCGAGCAGGGCCGCACCCAGCCGGGGATGACCATCGTCTGCGGCGACAGCCACACCTCCACCCATGGCGCCTTCGGGGCGCTCGCGCACGGCATCGGCACGTCCGAGGTCGAGCATGTGCTGGCCACGCAGACCCTGCGCCAGAAGAAGGGCAAGAACCTGCGGGTGACCATCGACGGGACGCCTGCGCCCGGCGTCGGGGCCAAGGACTTCGCCCTGGCGGTGATCGGCAAGATCGGCACCGCCGGCGGCACCGGCTATGTCATCGAATACGCCGGCGAGGCCGTCCGCGCCCTGTCGATGGAAGGCCGCATGACGCTCTGCAACCTGACCATCGAGGCCGGCGCCCGCGCAGGCCTGATCGCGCCTGACCAGACCACCTACGACTACATGGTCGGCCGGCCGGCCGCGCCCAAGGGCGGGGCCTGGGAACTGGCGCTGGAGTACTGGAAGACCTTCAAGACCGACGATGACGCCGTCTTCGACCGCGAAGTGCGCCTGGACGCCTCCGGGATCGCGCCCCTGGTCACCTGGGGCACCAGCCCCGAGGACGTGCTGGCGATCACCGACGCCGTGCCGGTCCCGGCCAATTTCGATAGCCCGGACAAACAGACCGCCGTCGCCCGCGCCCTCGACTACATGGGCCTCACGCCTGGCCAGCCGATCACCGAGGCTAAGATCGACGTGGTGTTCATCGGCTCCTGCACCAACAGCCGGATCGAGGACCTGCGCTCGGCCGCCAGGATCGCTGAAGGCCGCAAGGTCGCCGACCATGTGCGGGCCATGGTGGTGCCGGGCTCGGGCCTGGTGAAGGCCCAGGCCGAGGACGAGGGCCTGGACGAGATCTTCAAGGCCGCCGGCTTCGAATGGCGCGAACCGGGCTGCTCGATGTGCCTGGGCATGAACCCCGACAAGTTGACGCCGGGCCAGCGCTGCGCCTCGACCTCCAACCGCAACTTCGAGGGCCGCCAGGGCCCCGGCGGCCGCACCCACCTGATGAGCCCGGCCATGGCGGCCGCGGCGGCCATCGCGGGTCATATCGCCGACGTCCGGGATTTCATCTGATGGAAGCCTTCACCAAGCTCGACGCGCGCGCGGCGCCCCTGCCGATCGCCAACATCGACACCGACCAGATCATCCCGGCCCAGTTCCTCAAGACCGTGGAGCGCGAAGGCCTGGCGCGCGGCCTGTTCTTCGCCTTCCGTTTCGACGGCGAAGGCCGCGAGAAGCCCGACTTCGTGCTCAATCGCCCGGAGTACAAGGGCGCGGGCGTGCTGATCGCCGGCGACAACTTCGGCTGCGGATCGTCGCGCGAGCATGCGCCCTGGGCGCTGATGGACTACGGGATCCGCTGCGTGATCTCCACCAGCTTCGCCGACATCTTCAACAACAACTGCTTCCAGAACGGCCTGCTGCCGGTGGCGCTGAAGGCCGACGAGGTGCAGGTGCTGCTGGACGAGGCCAAGGGCGGCAACCACTTCGTCAGCATCGACCTGGAAAGCCAGACGGTCACCTCGCCCTCGGGGCGCAAGTTCGCCTTCGAGATCGACTCCACCCGCAAGGAGAAGATGCTCAAGGGCCTGGACGCCATCGGCGAGACCCTGCAGGCCGCCGCCGCCATCGACATCTACGAGCGCAAGCACGCCCTGACCCAGCCCTGGCTGGAGCGCGCTTAACCGCCGTCCGCTAAGTTCGGGCTTTTCGACCGCGAAATCTCCATCTACGAGGTCGCCTCCGAACGGCAACTCCAGAAGCAGGCGAACCCATGGCCGACCTCCTCCTCCTGCCCGGCGACGGGATCGGCCCGGAAGTCACCGCCCAGGTCCGCCGGGTCGCCGAGGCCATCGCGCCCGACCTGACGCTGAGCGAGCAACTGTTCGGCGGCGCCAGCTACGACGCCCACGGCGCGCCGCTGACCGACGCCGTGCTGGCCGAGGCCAAGGCGTCGAAGGCCGTGCTGATGGGCGCCGTCGGCGGGCCGAAGTGGGCGGGCTCGCCCCGCGACAAGCGCCCGGAAGCCGGACTGCTGAACCTGCGCTCCGGCATGGGGGTGTTCGCCAACCTGCGCCCGGCCCTGTGCTTCCAGCCGCTGGCGGACGCCTCGTCCCTCAAGCGGGAGATCGTCGAGGGCCTGGACCTGATGATCGTCCGTGAACTGACCGGCGGCGTCTATTTCGGCCAGCCGCGGTTCATCGAGGACCTGCCCGGCGGCGGCCGCCGCGGGGTCGACACCCAGGTCTATACGACCATGGAGATCGAGCGGGTGGCCCGCGTGGCCTTCGAACTGGCGCGCGGCCGGCGCAACAAGGTCTCCAGCGCCGAGAAGTCCAACGTCATGGAAACCGGCCTGCTCTGGCGCGAGGTGGTCGCCGACCTGCACAAGCGCGAATACGCCGACGTCGAACTGGAGCATATCCTGGCCGACAACGCCGCCATGCAGATCGTCAAGAACCCCAAGCAGTTCGACGTCATGGTCACCGACAACCTGTTCGGCGACATCCTGTCGGACGCCGCGGCCCAGCTGACCGGCTCGCTCGGCATGCTGCCCTCGGCCGCCATCGGCGAGCCCGGGAAACCCGGCCTCTACGAGCCGATCCATGGCTCGGCGCCCGACATCGCCGGCCAGGGCGTCGCCAACCCCCTGGCGGGCATCCTGTCGCTGGAGATGGCCTTCCGTTGGTCGCTGGATCGCGCCGACCTCGCCGACGCGCTCTTCGCGGCCGTCGGCAAGGCGCTCGCCGACGGCGCCCGGACGCGGGACCTCGGCGGCAAGCTCTCCACCATCGAGATGGGCGACGCGGTCCTGGCGGCGCTCTGATCTTTTCCTCTCCCCCGCCATGGGGAGAGGCCAGGCGAGGGGAACGGCCTCGACGCGTCGCGGGGGCTGGAAGGCCGCGAGGCCCTCACCTAGCCTCTCCCGCAGGCGGGAGAGGAACGGAGCAACCCATGGCCAACTGGCTGATCAAGTCCGAGCCGAACAAGTACAGCTTCGCCGACCTGCAACGGGACGGGAAGACCGTCTGGGACGGGGTGCGCAACAACCAGGCCGCGCTCTATCTCAAGGCCATGAAGGTCGGCGACGAGGCGTTCTTCTATCACTCGCAGGTGGGCCTGGAGATCGTCGGCGTGGCCAAGGTCGTCACCGAGGCCTTCATCGATCCCACCGACGCCGCCGGCCGCTTCGTAGCGGTGGAGTTCGCGCCGGTCCGCCCCCTGCCAAAACCCGTGACCCTGGCGCAGATGAAGGCCGAGCCTGATCTCGCGGGCATGGCGATGTTCCGCCAGTTCCGCCTGTCGGTGTGCCCCGTCACGGACGAGGAACGCGCCACGATCCTGAAGATGGCGGGCGCGTAGCCCTCGCCGACCTTGCGTCGCAGGCGCGACAGGCGTAACGGAACGCTCCCCCATTTTTGAAGGAGAATTCCGATGGGTTACCGGGTGGCCGTCGTCGGCGCCACGGGCAACGTTGGCCGTGAGATGCTGAACATCCTGGAGGAAGTGAACTTCCCCGTGGACAAGATTCACGCGATCGCGTCCCGCAAATCCATCGGCCTGGAGGTCGCGTTCGGCGAACAGATCATCAAGTGCGAGGACGTCGAGCAGTTCGACTTCTCCACCGTCGACCTGGTGCTGATGAGCGTCTCCGGCTCGTTCTCCAAGGTGTGGTCGCCGAAGATCGGCGCCGCCGGCCCCATCGTGATCGACAACTCCTCGGCCTTCCGCATGGATCCCGACGTGCCGTTGATCGTGCCGGAAGTGAACCCGGACGACGTCAGCTACGCCGGCAAGAAGAACATCATCGCCAATCCCAACTGCTCCACCGCCCAGCTGGTGGTGGCGCTGAAGCCCCTGCACGACCGCGCCAGGATCAAGCGCGTCGTCGTCTCGACCTACCAATCGGTGTCGGGCGCGGGCAAGGAAGGCATGGACGAGCTCTGGGACCAGACCAAGGGCGTCTTCGTGCTGGGCGCGCCGCCGCCGAAGAAGTTCCCCAAGCAGATCGCCTTCAACGTCATCCCCTTCATCGGGTCGTTCCAGGACGACGGCTATACCGACGAAGAGCAGAAGATGTGGAACGAGACCCACAAGATGATCGATCCGGAGATCAAGCTGACGGTCACCTGCGTCCGCGTGCCGGTGATGGTGGGCCACTCGGAATCGGTGAACATCGAGTTCCACGAGCATCTGGACGAGGACGAAGCCCGCGACCTGCTGCGCGAGTCCCCCGGCCTGATCGTCATCGATAAGCGTGACGACACCGGCTACATGACGCCCAAGGAAGCCCAGGGCGAATTCCCGGTCTTCGTCAGCCGCATCCGCAACGATCCGACCGTCGAGCACGGCCTGAACATGTGGGTGGTGGCCGACAACCTGCGCAAGGGCGCGGCGCTGAACGCGGTGCAGATCGCCGAACTGCTCCACGCCCGCGGCCTCATCAAGGTCAAGGCCATCGCATGACCCAAGGCTCGTCGGCGTCCGGCGGGAACTCCCGCCTGGCGCTGACGGCGGGGGCCGGCTGCTATCTGATCTGGGGCGTCATGCCCCTCGCCTTCCAGCTGCTCGCCCACCGTGGCGTCAGCAGTTGGGAGATGATGGCCCATCGCACGTTCTGGAGCCTGCCCACCGCGGCCCTGTTCGTCGGGATGGCCAGGCAGTGGCCGCAGGTCGCCGCGGTCATGCGTCAGCCCAGGGTGCTGGCGATGCTGGGGCTTTCGGCGGCCCTGATCGCCTTCAACTGGATCACCTTCATCTGGGCGGTGACCCACGGCCAGGTGCTGGAGGGCAGCCTCGGCTACTATATCAACCCGCTCATCAACATGGCGCTGGGCACGCTCCTGTTCCGTGAGCGGATCGAACGACTGGGCGCCCTGGCCATCGCGCTGGCGGCCGTCGGCGTGGCGATCCAGACCGCGGCGCTGGGCCGCCTCCCCATCGTGTCGGTATCCTTGGCGGTCTCATTCGCGATCTACGGCGTCGTGCGCAAGCAGGTGGCGGCCGACGCCCAGACGGGCCTGCTCATCGAGTGCCTGGTGTTGAGCGTTCCCGGACTGGCCTTCCTGCTCTGGCTGCAGCACGCGGGCCAGAGCCATTTCCTGGACGATCCGGGCACGGCGGCCTGGCTGGTGTTCTCCGGCGTGGCGACCGCCGTGCCGCTGATGCTGTTCTCATGGTCGGCGCGGCGGATACCCTTTTCCCTGCTGGGCTTCCTGCAGTTCATCGCCCCGACCATCACCTTCTTCATCGGCCTGGCCCAGCACGAGGTGCTGACGCCGATGCGGGCGCTGTCCTTCGTCTTCATCTGGGGCGGCGCGGCGGTGTTCCTCTACGGCGTCTGGCGCAAGTCGCGGTTGCTGCCCGTTCAGTAGGCCGCCTCGATCAGCCGTCTTGGCCGCGGATCGCCCAGCAGGACGTTGGACTGCCGGTTCATCACATAGGCTCCGCCCAGCCGGCGCTCCGGGTCGGCGAAGGCGCAGGCGCCGCCCCAGCCCGAATGGCCGAAGGTCGCTTCCCCCGGTCCCCACGGCTTGGCGGGCGCGTTGCGCATGAATCCCGCGCCCCAGCTCATCACGAAGGGCAACACCAGGTCCTGGCCGCCGATACGCTCGCGCGCCGCCTCCGCGATCAGGGCCGGCGACAGGATGTCCTCGCCGTCCAGCCATCCGTCGGCGGCCAGCGCGCCCATCAGCCGGGCGATCGCCAGGGCCGTGGTGTGGCCGTTGGCCGAGGGCACCTCCATCCGCCGCCAATCCGCCTGGCCGCGCCCGCCCGCCGACGACCACGGGGTGAGGAAGGCCGCCCGGGTTGCAGCGTTGACCTCGCCGAAATCGGGCAGGGCGGTCGGCCGCATCATCTCGGCGCAGCGCCCGTGCTCGGAATCCGGCAGGCCGATCCATACATCCAGGTCGAAGGGGACGGCCAGGTCCTCGCGCAGCGCCGCGCCCATGGTGCGGCCGTCGACGCGGCGGAAGATCTCCCCGGCCAGGTAGCCGACCGTGATGGCGTGGTAGCCGCTGGCGGTTCCCGGCGGCCACATCGGCGTCATGGCCGCGAGCTTGGCGCAGATGGCGTCCCAGTCGAACCACAGCGCCGGGTCCATCTGCTCGGGAAAGCCGGGCAGGCCCGCCTGGTGGGACATCACCTGCTCCACCGTGATCGCCTGTTTGCCGCCTTGGGCGAACGCCGGCCAGAGGTCGGCGACCCGCTGGTCGTAGGCAAGCTTGCCCTGGTCCACGAGCCGGGCGATCAGCAGGGCGGCCAGCGCCTTGGTGACGGAGAACACCGGCGTCAGGGTGTCGGCGGCGAAGGGCCTGGTCCGGGCGCGATCGGCGAAGCCGGCCCACAGGTCGACCACCACCTCGCCGGCCTCCACCAGCGAGACCCGCGCGCCCAGTTCCTCGCCGGCCTCGAAATTGGCCGCGAAGGCGTCCTTGACCGCGGCGTAGCGCGGGGCCGCGAAGCCGGAAATCTCGACCATGCCCGAATACTCCGAATGACCTAGGACAGGGTCTCTATACGCAGCTCGCCGCCGGGCGCCAGCAGGCTGTCGGTAAGGGCGGCGACCGGCAGGTCGGCCGTTCCCGCCGCCACCGCCTTGATCACCGCGCGCGCCGCCCAGGCGGCCGCGGCCTGGACCTGCAGCCCCTCCACCAGCCCGGCGCCGAACACCGCGGCCACCAGGTCGCCGGTGCCGTTGGCGGCGTGGTCGGCGCGGGCGTGGGCGTAGAACACCGCCGCCGCGCCGTGCACGCAGAGCAGCCCGATCTCGCCCGCCGCGCCGGGGACCGAGGTGGCCAGCACCGAAACGGGCAGGCGCCTGGCGGCGGCCAGGGTCGAGGCGACGTCCACGACCGGGACGCCGGTCAGCCGCTCCAGCTCCCAGGCGTTGGGGGTGATCCAGTCGGCCAGCGGAACCAGGCGCTCGGCCACGGCCTGCGCCACGTCAGCCTTCACATAGAGGCCCTTGGGCGCGTCGCCCATGATCGGATCGACCACCACCCGCACGCCCGGCGCGGCCAGGCGGACGCGCGCGACGGCCGCCGCGGCGCTCTCCACCTGGGCGGCCGACGAGAAATGCCCGGTGATCACCAGGTCGGCCGCGGCGAAGGCGCCATCCTCCTCCACGTCCGCCAGCAGTCGGGCGAAGGCCTCGGGCGGCGTCGGATAGGGGGTCGCCCCCAGCGCCGGGCTGCGGCCCAGCAGCACGGTCGGGACCAGCACCGGATCGAGCCCCAGGCGCGACAGCACCAACTGCTGGACGCCGCCCCCGATCCGGGTCGCCGCGACATGGCTGGAGAGGATGAGGGCGAGCGACATCGGACCAGCCTTCTTGCGGGAGAAGGACGCGAGCCTGCGCCCTAGTAGCGATAATGATCCGGCTTGAACGGGCCCTCGGTGGTCACCCCGATGTAGTCGGCCTGGTCCTTGGAGAGCTTGGTCAGCTTGGCGCCCAGCTTGTCGAGGTGGAGCATCGCCACCTTCTCGTCGAGGTGCTTGGGCAGGGTGTAGACCTTGGTCTCGTACTTGGCGCCGTTGGTCCACAGCTCCATCTGGGCCAGCGTCTGGTTGGTGAAGGAGGCGCTCATCACGAAGCTGGGGTGGCCCGTGGCGTTGCCCAGGTTCACCAGCCGGCCTTCCGACAGCAGGATGATCTTCTTGCCGTCCGGGAATTCCACGTGGTGGACCTGCGGCTTGATCTCGTCCCACTTGAAGTTCTTCAGGCCCGCCACCTGGATCTCGGAATCGAAGTGGCCGATGTTGGCGACGATGGCGTTGTTCTTCATCGCCCGCATGTGGTCGACGGTGAGCACGTCCTTGTTGCCCGTGGCGGTGACGAAGATGTCGCCCTTGGAAGCGACGTCCTCCATGGTCTGGACCTCATAGCCCTCCATGGCCGCCTGCAGGGCGCAGATCGGGTCGATCTCGGTGACGATGACGCGGGCGCCGCCGTTGCGCAGGGAGGCCGCCGAGCCCTTGCCCACGTCGCCGTAGCCCAGGACCACGGCGACCTTGCCCGACAGCATGACGTCGGTGCCGCGGCGGATGGCGTCCACCAGGCTCTCGCGGCAGCCGTAGAGGTTGTCGAACTTCGACTTGGTCACGCTGTCGTTGACGTTGATGGCCGGGAACGGCAGCTCGCCGCGTTCGGACATCTGGTAGAGGCGGTGGACCCCCGTGGTGGTCTCTTCCGACACGCCCTTGCAGGCGTCGCGGATGGCCGAATAGAAGCCGGGCTTTTCCTTCAGATAGCGCTTCATCACCGTGAACAGCGCCTCTTCCTCCTCGTTCTGCGGCTTGGAGATGACGCTGGGGTCCTTCTCGGCCTTGGGGCCCAGCACGCAGAGCAGGGTGGCGTCGCCGCCGTCGTCGAGGATCAGGTTCGGATAGCCGCCGTCGCTCCATTCGAAGATGCGGTGGGCGTATTCCCAGTACTCCACCAGGTTCTCGCCCTTGATGGCGAACACCGGCGTGCCGGCCGCGGCGATGGCGGCGGCGGCGTGGTCCTGGGTGGAGAAGATGTTGCACGAGGCCCAGCGCACGTCGGCGCCCAGGGCCTGCAGGGTCTCGATCAGCACCGCGGTCTGGATCGTCATGTGCAGGGAGCCGGCGATCCGGGCGCCCTTCAGCGGCTTGTCCTTGCCGAACTCGGCGCGCGTGGCCATCAGGCCCGGCATCTCGGTCTCGGCGATGTCGATTTCCTTGCGACCGAAGTCGGCGAGCGCGATGTCCTTCACGACATAGTCGGTCATGGTGGTTCCTTCAGGCGGATGCTGCGGTTTTCGGCTCTATAGCCGCCGGGCGCCCGCACGGCAACAATCATATAAAGAAATCTTTATGTGATTGTCAGCGCCAGAAAGGCTCGGTCCGCGCCAGTCGCTTGAGGGCCTTGGCGGCCTGCCGGAGATTGGCGGCGCTGGCCGCGGCGCGCTCGCCGGTCAACCTGCCGGCGACGAAGGCGAGCGCCGGCGACAGGTCCAGGCCGCCGATGGCGGCCTGGGCGGTGGCCAGGTCGTTGAGCGTCCCCAGCTCGGCCTGCAGCGCCTTCAGCCGCTCGACGAAACGGGCCACGCGCTTTTCCTTGAACAGCGGCGCCAGGCCTTCCGCCGCGTAGCGCAGCTTCTTGGCCTGGATCCGGACCTGATGGCGGTCGTTGTCGGTCCGGTCGGCCAGCCCATGGGCCTGTTTGCGCAGCTTGCGCCAGCGCGCGGCGAGGACGTCCTTGGCGAAGGCCCGCGCCGCACGATGGCGCAGGCGCCAGGCCGCGGCGCCGTCGTCCACCAGCCAGGGCCCGGTCTCCAGCCAGGCGCTGGTTTCCAGCAGCAGGGCGCGGAAACGCTCCGACGCCATGGCGACGGCGACCTTGGCATGGGCCGCGACGCGGGCGTTTTCCAGGGCCGCGATCAGGTTGTCCAGGTCCGCCGGCGGGCTGTCGGTCGCCGTGGCCGGCCAGGCGGTCTCGGCCAGGAAGACATCCAGGTTGCGGGCGTCGTTCCCCACCCCGCCCAGCCAGCGCAGCTCGCTCTGGATGGCGGCGAAGCAGGCGTCTTCCACCACCGGCTTGAAGACGCTGAGCGCGCTGCGCAGCCGCCGGGTCGCCACGCGCAGCTGGTGGACCGCCTCGACGCTCTCGCCCCGCCGCAGCACGGCGGCGTTGGCGGCGATCTGCACCAGGGCGTTGCGGCTGATCGTCTGGAACGCCTCTCCGGCAGAGGCCTTGCGGCGCAGCGCGGCCTTGTCCTTGCGGCGCGGCTGGAAGAGCGCGCCGCTCACCAGCGCTTCGCCCTGGGACGACTTGCCGTCGAACGACAGATAGAGCGGCGCGGCCTTCGACAGCTCCCGCGCCAGGTCGAACAGCGCCTCCGACGAACCGGATTTCAGTTCCAGCTCCAGTTCGCAGATGGCGGCCGTGCGGCCGGCGCCGCGGATCTTGCCGCGATCCAGGGCGATCTCGATCTCCGCCCCGCCATGCCGGACCAGGCGCTGGCGGCGGATGACCCCGACCCCGAAGGTGGGGCGCAGCGACCGCCGCTGATCCTCGGTCAGCAATTCCACCAGCGGCGGCGCCGAGAGGTTGGGGCGTCCCGAGACCAGGGCCACCTCGTACTCTTCCCGCGACAGGCCCTGCCCGCGCTTCAGCGTCTGGACGCGACGGCCATTGCTTTCACGCACCCGCAGCGAGGCGCCGGCCTTGCGCAGGTCGCCCTGCGGCGTGTCGAAATAGACCGAGACAAGTTCGCGCGGCTCCTCGGGCCCTTGCGGCGCGGCGGCCAGCGCACGCGCCCCGTCGCCGGGCTCGCACAGGAATTTCAGCTCGATCTCACGTCCGGCCTGGGGTCGCACCGCGCCCATCGCAAGCATCCCGATCCAAAGGGGCTCCCGCCCCGCCGCAGCATTGCCTATGGTGGCCTCAAACGCTCGGAGAGTCTTCATGAACGCCCATGTCCGCCCTGTCGATCCGGCGCAACCGCGGCACGACTGGACGCTTGGTGAGATCGAGGCGCTGTTCGAGCAGCCGTTCGCCGAGCTGGTGTTCGCCGCCGCGGGGGTCCACCGGGCCTGGTTCGACCCCACCGAGGTGCAGCTTTCGCAGCTGTTGTCGGTGAAGACCGGCGGCTGCGCGGAGAACTGCGGCTACTGCAGCCAGTCGGCGGCGTTCGACACCGGGGTGAAGGCCGAGAAGCTGATGGACGCCGCGAGCGTCATCGCCCAGGCCATGGAGGCCAAGGCCGGCGGCGCCCAGCGCTTCTGCATGGGGGCGGCCTGGCGCGACCTGAAGGACCGCGACCTGCCCAAGGTCGCCGCCATGATCTCCGGGGTGAAGGCCCTGGGCCTGGAGACCTGCGCGACGCTGGGCATGCTGACGCCGGCCCAGGCCAGGGGCCTGAAGGACGCCGGGCTGGACTACTACAACCACAACCTCGACACCGGGCCGGAGTACTACGACAAGGTCGTCACCACCCGCACCTACCAGGATCGCCTCGACACCCTGGCCGCCGTCCGCGACGCCGGCATGAGCACCTGCTGCGGCGGCATCGTCGGCATGGGCGAGACCCGCCGCGACCGCGCCGGTTTGCTGCATGCGCTCGCCACCCTGCCGGCCCACCCCGACAGCCTGCCCATCAACGACCTGATGCCGATCCCCGGCACCCCGCTGGCCAACGCCGAGCCCGTCGATCCCATCGAGTTCGTGCGCATGATCGCCGTGGCCCGCATCGTCTGCCCCAAGGCGATGGTCAGGCTCTCGGCCGGGCGCGAGCACATGTCCCGCGAACTCCAGGCCCTCTGCTTCCTGGCCGGCGCCAACTCCATCTTCGTCGGCGGCAAGCTGCTGACCACCTCAAACCCTGACAAAGACACCGACCAAGCCCTCCTCAACGACCTCGGCATGAAGCCTATGGCCATGAAGACGGGCGCGGTCATGGCCGAGATTTGAACCTGATGTTCTCCAAGATCCTGATCGCCAACCGCGGCGAGATCGCCGTCCGTATCATCAAGACCTGTCGCCGGATGGGGATCGCCACGGTGGTGGTCTATTCGGAGGCCGACGCCGACTCCATGGCCGTCGAGATGGCCGACGAGACGGTGTTCATCGGCGGCGCGCCGGCCGCCGAATCCTACCTGGTGGCCGACAAGATCGTCGCCGCGGCCAAGCAGACCGGGGCCCAGGCCATCCACCCGGGCTTCGGCTTCCTGTCGGAGAACGCCGGCTTCGCCAAGCGGCTGGCCGACGAAGGCCTGGTGTTCATCGGCCCCAATCCGCACGCCATCGAGGCGATGGGCGACAAGATCGAGAGCAAGAAGTTCGCCGCCAAGGCCAATGTCTCGGTGGTTCCCGGCCACGTCGGGGAGATCGACGACACCGCCCACGCCGTGAAGATCTCCGAGGAGATCGGCTATCCGGTGATGATCAAGGCTTCGGCCGGCGGCGGCGGCAAGGGCATCCGCGTCGCCTGGAACCGCCAGGACGTCGAGGAGGGCTTCCCGGCCGTGAAGTCTGAAGCCAAGGCCAGTTTCGGCGACGACCGGATCTTCATCGAGAAGTTCATCGAAAGCCCCCGCCACATCGAGATCCAGGTGCTGGGCGATAAGCACGGCAACCTCGTCTATCTGTTCGAACGCGAATGCTCGATCCAGCGCCGCAACCAGAAGGTCATCGAAGAGGCGCCGTCGCCCCTGCTGGACGACGCCACCCGCGCGGCGATGGGCGCCCAGGCCGTGGCGCTGGCCAAGGCGGTGAACTACGACTCCGCCGGCACCGTCGAGTTCGTGGCCGGCCAGGACAAGAGCTTCTTCTTCCTGGAGATGAACACCCGCCTGCAGGTGGAGCACCCGGTGACGGAGCTGATCACCGGGATCGACCTGGTGGAGCAGATGATCCGCTCGGCGGCGGGCGAGAAGATGACGTTCGGCCAGGCCGACCTGAAGATCAACGGCTGGTCGGTGGAAAGCCGGATCTACGCCGAGGACCCCTATCGCGGCTTCCTGCCGTCCATCGGGCGGCTTGTGCGCTACGACCCGCCGGTCGAGGGCGAAGTGGGCGCGGCGATCATCCGCAACGACGCCGGCGTCCGCGAGGGCGACGAGATCTCGATGTTCTACGACCCGATGATCTCCAAGCTCTCCACCTGGGCGCCGTCGCGCGCCAGCGCCATCGAGGCCATGGGCCGGGCGCTGGAGGATTTTCACATCGAGGGGCCGGGCCACAACATCCCGTTCCTGGCTGCGGTCATGGACCAGGAGCGGTTCAAGTCCGGCAAGCTCTCGACCAACTACATCAAGGACGAATTCCCCGACGGCTTCCACGGGACCTCGCCCACCGACTTCCAGCGTGACCTGATGGCGGCCGTGGCCTGCGCCATGCACCGCGTCTACACCGCCCGCGCCGCACCCCAGCTGCTGCGCAAGGAATGGATCGTCATCGAGAACGGCGCGCGCCGCTCGGTCCGCGTGACCAACGGCGGCGACGCGGTGACCGTCGAGTTCCTGGGCGAGGGCCGCACCCTGCAGCTCGAATCCATCGACTGGCGCCCCGGCTTGCCGACCTTCGCCGGCGTGCTGGACGGCACGGCCTTCACCGCCCAGGTCAGCCCGGCCGCGGAAGGCTTCGTCATCCGCCATCGCGCGGCCCAGGCCAAGGTGCTGGTGCTGACGCCGCGCTCGGCCGAACTGCACGAGAAACTGCCGCCGAAGAAGGCGGCCGACACCTCCAAGATGATTCTCTCGCCCATGCCGGGGCTGGTGGTCAGCCTGGACGTGGTGGTGGGCCAGGCGGTGCGCACCGGCGAGGCCATCGGCATCGTCGAGGCGATGAAGATGCAGAACATCATCCGCGCCGAACGGGACGGCACGGTGAAGGTAGTCGGCGCCGCGGCCGGCGACAGCGTCGCGGCAGACGACGTTTTGGTGGAGTTCGCCTGATGGACGTCCTTTACGCGGGCCTCGCGCCCTTCGCCTCGATCACCGACATGATGCAGCGCTTCAACCTCACGGCGCGCGCGATCCGCTTCTATGAGGAGCGCGGGCTGATCGAAGTGTCCCGCGACCGCCAGAACTGGCGCCGCTACGACCGCAAGGCCCAGGCGCGCCTGGCGATCATCGCGCTCTGCCGGCAGGCCGGCCTGTCGCTGGGCGACGCCAGCGAGATCCTCGACATCGACAGCGAAAGCCTGGCGGTCCAGCGCCACATCGTGCGCCAGAAACTGGCCCTGCGCCTGGAAGCCCTGGATAACGACCGGCGCAATGTCGAAAAGCTGATGAGCGTGCTGCAGGACGGCCCTGGATCGGAGCAGCCGATGGGACAATTGCAGACATTGAATCGCCTGCGTGCTTAAGCACGGCGATGGCGCAGGTTCGATTCTCCACCCATCCCGACACGGCCTCGATCGACGGCCTGACCCGGTTCGCCCAGGCCAAGCTCGACGAGCTTGAAAGCCAGAGCCTCAAGCGCACCCTGGTTCCCACCGCCCGCCTGGACGGCCTGTGGGTGACGCGCGGCGAGCGGCGCCTGCTGTCGTTCTCCTGCAACGACTATCTGAATCTCACGCACCATCCGGCCGTGAAGGCCGCCGCCATCCAGGCGATCGAGACCTATGGCGTGGGCTCCGGCGCCTCGCGCCTGATCACCGGCGATACGCCGTTGTTGTCGGCGCTCGAGCAGCGGCTGGCGACGCTGAAAGGCGCCCAGGCGGCCTGCGTCTTCGGCTCCGGCTACCTCACCAATGTCGGGGTGATCACCACCCTGATCGGACGCGCCGACCTCGTGCTGGTGGACGAACTGGCCCACTCCTGCATCCATATGGGCGCGCGGCTGTCGGGGGCGCGCTCGATCACCTTCGCCCACAATGACGCCGAGGACCTCGCCGAAAAGCTGGAAGCCCATCGCGGCGAAGCGGTCCACGCCCTGGTGGTGACGGATGGCGTCTTCTCCATGGACGGCGACATCGCGCCCCTGGACCGGCTCAGCGCCGTCTGCCTGGCCAATGACGCCTGGCTGATGGTGGACGACGCCCACGGGCTGGGCGTGGTCGGGGACGGCGCCGGCAGCGCGGCCCTCTTTCCCGACGCCCATGTCGACCTGCAGATGGGCACGCTTTCCAAGGCGCTGGGCGGCTACGGCGGCTATGTCTGCGCCACAGCCCCGGTCATCGACCTGCTCAAGACCCGGGCCCGGACCTTCGTCTACACCACCGGTCTGCCGCCAGCGAACGCGGCCGGGGCCCTGGCGGCGCTGGATGTCATCGCCGCCGAGCCGGAACGTGTCGCCGCACCGCTCGCCCACGCCCGTCGCTTCACCGCCGCCTTGGGCCTGCCGGAAGCGCAGAGCTGCATCGTGCCGGTGATGCTGGGGTCGGCCGAGCGCGCGCTCGGCGTCGCCCGCGCCCTGGAGGCCGACGGCTTCCTGGTGGTGGCCATCCGTCCGCCGACGGTGCCGGCCGGCACGGCGCGGCTCCGCGTCGCCTTCACCGCCGGGCATTCGATCGAGGAGATCGACAGGCTGGCCGCCCGCGCAAAGGCGCTGCTCTGATTCGACCCGGCGGCGCGGGATCGCGCAGGCCCGGTTCTGCGTTTATCGGCAAAGGAGTCGATATGCGCGCACCCCTGCTCATCGCCGCCCTGATGCTGGCGACCCCTGCCATGGCCCAGGTCGATTCGAATTTGGACCGCAGCATCGCCCTGCGCGCCGAGCAGGACATGGCGCGTCAGCAACTCAACGCGCTGCAGAACGAGATCTACGCCACGCAAAGCCGGCTGCAGACCGAGCAGACCTTGCGCGAGTTGCAGTCCCAGCGCGCGCTGCTGCGCGTCCGGCCCCAGGCGCCGCTTCCGCCCGCCGACGCCTCGACGCCGCCGCCTGCGGACGGCGGCTATGCGGCCATACCGGACGCCATGCTGGCCGACTCCAACGCCCGTGTGCGGGCGGCGAGCCAAGGCGCTCGCTGAGCGCGCCGCTTTAGGACATAGAATAGGCGTCGCGCGCGCCGATCAGGCATTATCGTCGCGTCATTGTATCGGCCACGGAGAGACAGATGCGTTGGCTAGGCGGTCGGCGGTCCGGCAACATCGAGGATCGTCGCGGCATGAGCCCGGTGGCCGGCGGCGTCGGCGCGGGCGGGGTGATCCTGGCGCTGATCGGCTATTTCGTCTTTGGCGTGCCGCCCGAGACCACCCTTCAGGCTGTCGACGCGGTGGGCGGCGGCCAGGGCGAGCAGCAGGCCGGCAAGATCGGCGCTCCGACCGACGAGGGCGGGGAGTTCGTCGACGTGGTCTCGACCTCCGTCGACGACGTCTGGACCAGCATCTTCAAGCAGCGCGGCCAGACCTACCGGCCCCCCGCGGGCGTCGTCCTCTATGACGACCAGACCACCACCGGCTGCGGTCCCGGGCAGGCGGCCATGGGGCCGTTCTATTGTCCCGCCGACCAGAAGGTCTATCTCGACCTCGCCTTCTGGCGGGAACTGGAGACCAAGTTCGGCGCCCGGGGCGAAGCCGCGCGCGCCTATGTCATCGCCCACGAGATCGGCCACCACGTCCAGAACCTGACCGGCGATTCCGAGAAGGTCGGTCGTGGATCGCGCGGCGCCGACAGCGCGTCCGTCCGGCTGGAACTGCAGGCCGATTGCTATGCCGGCGTCTGGGTCGCCCGCGCGCCGGAGGTTTCCAGCGGCGCCGTCTCGCTCGATCCCAAGGACGTCGAGGACGGCCTGACCGCCGCCGCCGCCGTCGGCGACGACACCTTGCAGCGCAAGGCCCAGGGCCAGGTGGTCCCGGACGCCTTCACCCACGGCACCAGCGAGCAGCGCATGCGCTGGTTCCGCACCGGCGTGGAAAGGGGCGATCCCGCCGCCTGTGACACCTTCGGCGCGCGCCGGCTCTAAGCGCTTGCGAACGCTGACGGGGTGATAAGGGGGCTACCCCGGCAGCAGCGGCGCGGGATCGAACCCGAAGCAGACCGAGACGCAGCGGCGCGCCAGCATCTCCGTGGGGTCGATGAGGTCGACGCGGAAGTCGTCGGGATCGAGCACGATGGCGGCCTCGACGGCGCCGACGATCACCACCTCGGCGCCCTGGCCCATCAGTTCGCTGCCGAAATCGGCGATGTGCTGGCGCATCGCCGGGCCCACCTCGCCCGCGCGCAGCCGAGCGAGCGCCGCCACGAAGGCCTCCTGGCGCTCGGGCGGCAGGTTCACCATGCCCATGGCCTGGGCGGCGAGATATTCCCGATAGAGCCGCAGGGAGCCGCGGCTGCCGAGCACCCCGACCCGCCGGGCGCCGGTCTCGCGGGCCGCGGCCGCGGCGGCGGAAATCATGTCGATCAGCGGCAGGGCCGAGGCGCGCTGGATCAGGTCGCCCGCGCCGTGGGCGGAGTTGCTGATGACCGCCAGCACCTCGGCCCCCGCGCCGCGCAGGGCGCCGGCCATCTCGGCCATGTTGGTCGCCGCCGCGCCGGCCGAGCCGCCCTGATCGTTCATGCCGGGATTGAGGTCCACCAGCACGTGCAGATGATCCTGGTCGGCCTTGACCGGCGTCATGACCTGCAGCTTGGCCAGGAAATCGAGGGTGGCGGCGGGCCCCGCGCCGAGCACGCCCAACGCCAGGCTCATGCGCCGACGCGCCTGGCGGGCGGGTCGAAGGAAGAACAGCGAGCGGGGCCGGCGGCGATCATGCCCCTGACTAGCACGGCCTTTGTCGGCTAGGCGACGGTGTTCTCAGGGTCTAGGGGCGCAGCTTCGGCGGGAGGGCGGCGGCCTCGGCAGGGGTCAGCTTGTCGATGCTCTTGACGATGCAGGGCGTCGGGAAACTCACGTCGCCTTGATGGCCGATCTTCAGGCTGAAGTCGACGGGCCGGCAGATCAACCCATTGGGCGGGCCGGGGTCGATGATCAGCGGGTCGTCGCGCATGTGCGCGGCCAGGCACCGCCCGCTGGTCTGGACGCGGTAGATGTCCTTGATGCCGACCCGCATGTACATCGTGTCGGCGTCGTCGAAGACGTGGGACCTGATGTCGTTGCTCCGGAAGCAACTCGGCGCCGGACCTGCGGCGTGGGCATGGGGCGCGGCGCCGGACGCTCCGGCGGACAGGGCCAGGGCCGCTGCACCCAAGGCGATGATAAACTTCATGGCGTTCCTCCTTGTCTCCGCACAACCTACGCCCAAGGCATAGGTTCCGCAGCGCCGATTTTCGCACGTCGCAGGATCATCCAGCCTAGGCGGGCGGCGTATTTGCGCCTAGTCTCGCGCCACCCTCGGGGGGTCGCGTCCAGCGGCTGAGAGGCGGGTGATCCCGCGACCCGTAGAACCTGATCCGGGTCATGCCGGCGAAGGGAAGGAATTCGCCAGGCGATGAGGCTCGGCGTGTTTTCCCATTCCGCCGACGTCCCGCTGCGCAAGGAGTTACGCCGGTGAACATCCAGACGCCCATCGCCAACGCCATCCCCACCGGCGAGCGCCCAGGCTCGCGCAAGGTCTATCAATCCGGCGTCCTGTGGCCCGACATCCGCGTGCCGTTCCGCGAAGTGTCGGTGCATCCCTCGGCCAACGAGCCGCCGCTGACGCTCTATGATCCCTCCGGCCCCTATACGGACCCGGGCGCGACCATCGACATCGACAAGGGCCTGCCGCGCACGCGCGAGCCCTGGGTCGTCAGCCGCGGCGACATCGAGATCGTCGCCGAGCCGCGCCAGGTGAAGCCCGAGGACAACGGCTTCGCCAAGGGCGAGCACCTCGCGCCCCAGTTCCAGGCCCCGCGCCGGGTCTATCGCGCCAAGGCCGGATCGTGCGTCACCCAGATGGACTACGCCCGGCGCGGGATCATCACGCCGGAGATGGAATACGTCGCCATCCGCGAGAACCTGCGCCGCCAGGAGAGCGACCCCTTCATCCGCGACGGCGAGGACTTCGGCGCCTCGATCCCGGATTTCTGCACCCCGGAATTCGTGCGCGACGAGATCGCCCGCGGCCGCGCCATCATCCCGGCCAACATCAACCACACCGAGGTGGAGCCGATGATCATCGGCCGCAACTTCCTGGTGAAGATCAACGCCAACATCGGCAATTCGGCGGTGCTGTCGACGGTGGCCGACGAGGTGGACAAGCTGGTCTGGGCCACCCGCTGGGGCGCCGACACGGTCATGGACCTGTCGACGGGGCGCAACATCCACAACATCCGCGACTGGATCATCCGCAATTCGTCGGTGCCGATCGGGACCGTGCCGATCTACCAGGCGCTGGAGAAGGTCAACGGCGTCGCCGAGGACCTGACCTGGGAGGTGTTCCGCGACACCCTGATCGAACAGGCCGAGCAGGGCGTGGACTATTTCACCATCCACGCCGGCGTGCGGCTGGCCTATGTGCCTCTGACCGCCAAGCGGGTGACCGGGATCGTGTCGCGCGGCGGCTCGATCATGGCCAAGTGGTGCCTCTCGCACCACAAGGAGAACTTCCTCTACGAGCACTTCGAGGACATCTGCGAGATCATGAAGGCGTATGACGTCTCGTTCTCGCTGGGCGACGGCCTGCGTCCCGGCTGCATCGCCGACGCCAACGACGCGGCGCAGTTCGGCGAACTGGAGACCCTGGGCGAGCTTACGCAGATCGCCTGGAAGCATAATGTCCAGACCATGATCGAAGGCCCCGGCCACGTGCCGATGCACAAGATCAAGGCCAATATGGACAAGCAGCTGGCGACCTGCGGCGAGGCGCCGTTCTATACGCTCGGTCCGCTCACCACCGACGTCGCCCCCGGCTACGACCACATCACATCGGCCATCGGCGCGGCCATGATCGGCTGGTTCGGCACCGCCATGCTCTGTTACGTGACGCCGAAGGAGCACCTGGGCCTGCCCGACCGCCAGGACGTCAAGGACGGGGTGATCCCCTACAAGATCGCCGCCCACGCCGCCGACCTCGCCAAGGGCCATCCGACGGCCCGGGCCTGGGATGACGCCCTGTCGCGCGCACGGTTCGAGTTCCGCTGGGAAGACCAGTTCAACCTCGGGATCGATCCCGAGACGGCGCGGGAATACCACGACGAAAGCCTGCCGAAGGAGGCGATGAAGACCGCCCACTTCTGCTCCATGTGCGGGCCCAAGTTCTGCTCGATGAAGATCAGCCAGGACATCCGCGCCGACGCCGCCCGGCAGAACGACGTGGCGGCCGGCCTCGACGAGATGAGCGCCAAGTTCCGGGCCGGCGGCGGCGAGGTCTACGTACCGGCCAACTGATCCTCCCCCGGGGGGAGCATCTGGGAGCTCGGATGGGTTTGGCCCTGGTGATGATCGTGCGTGACGAAGCCCGGGGCGTCGCCCGGGCTTTGGAGAGCGCCCGCGCCATCGTGGACCAGATGATCGTGCTCGACACCGGTTCGGTGGACGATACGCCGGCCATCGCCAGGGCGCTTGGCGCAAGGGTCGGGACATTCGCCTGGCGCGACGATTTCTCGGCCGCGCGGAACGCCGCCCTCGATCTGTCCGACGCCGACTGGAACCTCGTGCTCGATGGCGACGAGTGGCTGGCCGGCGATCTCTCGGCGCTCGCGGCCCTTCCGCCGCCGGATGGGGGGCAAGGCTTCGTCGGCCATCTCTGCGTCGCGAGCCAGACCATGATCGGCGACGAGATCGAGTGGGCGCGATCCTGGATTCCGCGCCTGCTGCCGCGCGGCGTGCGCTACGAGGGCCGGGTGCATGAGCAGCCGGTCTCCGACCTTCCCGGGCGTCGTGTCGAGGCCGAAATCCGGCACGACGGCTATCTCGCCGAGCAGCTGGCCCGCAAGGCCGGCCGCAACGAGGCGCTGCTGCTGGCCGAACTGCAGGCGCAGCCGGATGACCCCTACCTCTGGTTCCAGCTCGGCAAGGAATATCAAGTCCGCGAGGCGCCCCCGCAGGCCGCCCATTGCTTCACGCAGGCGCTGCGCCTTTGCCCGTCCGACGCGGCCTATCGTCATGCGCTTGTGGTGCGGGCGCTCGGCGCCTTCAAGGCCGCCGAGCAGTTCGATCTCGCCCTGGGGCTGGCCGATGGGGAGTTCGCCAACTGGCAGGCCTCGCCGGATTTCTTCTTCGCCCTGGGCGATCTCTACCTGGAAGGCGCCGCGCGCAATCCGGATGCGGCGGTGGCCGATTTCCTGCCGATGGTGGAGTTCGCCTGGAAGAAATGCCTGGAGATCGGCGAGCGGCCGGATCTCGATGGCGCGGTGCGCGGGCGCGGCGGGCATCTCGCGGCCCATAACCTGGCGGTCTTCTACGAGTCGCTGGGGCAGGCCGCCCAAGCGGCCGAATATGCGGCGCTGGCGGCGCGCCTGCGAGCGGTCAGCTAGTCTTCTTCGCGGGCCGACAAACCCCCGGAGCTGGGCCACACGCGCACGGCCACCGCCACGGTGATCGATCCCAGCACGGCGGTGAGCGCGCCGGCCCACTGCACCGCGTTCATGCCTTCCGAGGCAAAGCGCCCGGCGATCGCGGCCACCAGGAACACCATGCCCGCCGAGGTCCATTCGGCGGTGAAATTGGAAAACAGCAGCTTCAGCATCGACGGCCCCTGGCGCAAGGTTGCACTGCAGCAAGGCCACAATGCGTGCTGTTCGCCGATGTGACACGGGGTCGCTTTCAAAGCCGTTAACCAGCCTCGCCAAGGCGCAAGAAGGAAAAGGGCGGCGCCCGACGTCGCCACCCTTCCCCCTCAAACCGAAAACGTTCGCCCTTAGGGGACGGGCGTGGTTTCCGGCGCGGTCGGATCCGGATTGACGGGCGCCGTCACCGTCGGAGGCGCTGTCGGCGCGACGGCCGCAGGCGCTTCAGAGGTCGTCGGCGCGGGTGTGAGCATCGGCGCCGACGGAGCGCCGGCCGACGTCGTGGCGGCGTAAGGGATCGGCGCGCCCGGCAACATGGCGCTGGCGTCCTGCGCCTCGGTGGCGGCGCTGGGCGCAACCTGGGCCGGGCGTGCGCGCGCCACACGAACCGGCGCGGGGCGGCGCGGCGTCGCCGGCGTGGCGGCCGGGATCGAGCCGCTGGCCCGCTGCGCCGGAGTCGGATTGACCGGCAGCGGCGTGGCCTCGTTGGAGGCGACCGTCTCGGACGTCGCCGCGGGCGCAGCAGGCGCCGCCGCGGTCTCCAGGGCCGGCTGGCTCGTCATCGGCGCGGCCGCCGGAATGGCCGGCGCTGCGTCCGCCATCACATTGTTGCGCGGTTGGGTGGCGAAGAAGGCCACGGCGCCGATGGCTAGGATCGCCGCGGGCATCGCCAGCATCACGATCTTCGAGGCGCCGCCGGACTTCTTTTTGCTGGTGCGGGCGTAGAGCGGCGTCGGCGCGAAGCCGGTTTCCTCGATGTCGAATTCGTCGTCGCGGAGCCCGGCGTCTTCCCGGGTGAATGTGGCGGTAGGGGCGGCGGGCGTGTATTGGGCTGACATTGGTCCCTCCAGAAAAATTGATGTGGAGGATGAACGAGTTTTTACGGGTGTTGTTCCAGAAATACACAAGAAGGAAATTTGCGGTCTAGCTCTATTTTCGCTGAACATCCTGTTGTGTAACGGGTTGTCCGCCGCCTGACAGTTGAAAATGACCGGAGATCGATGACCGTCTTTTGAAGCTGCGCCATTCAATATTGTCGATCATCGCCAAATGATCGCCGTGATTCTGCCTGAATTGCGGCGCGCTCGGTTTCGCTTTCCTCATTGCTGTGACGCCTCGCCGCCATCGCCGCCGGCCCGACGTCGTTTCAGGCCGCCTCGCGGGGGTGTGACCATTGGCGTTCACCCCCGGCTTGACCGGTCGTCGCCACGCCCCGCAAGGTGGGGCGTCGGTGGAGAGCGCGTATGGGGCAAAAGGGGCGGCTGGATCGAGAATGGCGGTTCCTGCGGGGGCTCAGCCGCACGCTGGGGCGCGTCAAGACCATCGCCGGTGATTCGCCGAATCTGCTCTGCGACGACGTGCAGGCCTCGGTGGAAAAGCACCGGATGCGCCCGGCGCTCAGTTTCGAGGGCCGCACCGTCACCTATGGCGAACTGGACGCCATCGCCAACAGGTTCGCCCACTGGGCCAAGGGGCTGCATATCCGCCGCGGTCAGACGGTGGCCTTGTTCATGCCCAACCGGCTGGAATACTTCGCCATCTGGTACGGGCTGTCGAAGGTCGGCGTCGTCACCGCCCTGATCAACAACCAGCTTTCCGGCAAGGCCCTGGCCCACTGCCTGAATATCTCCGGCGCCGCGTGCTGCATCGTCGATGACGAGACCTCGCCGGTCTATGAAGCCGCCAAGCCGCTGCTGGAACGGCCGATGCAGCAATGGGTGCTGGGCAAGGCGCAGGGCGACCGCCGCGACCTCGCCCAGGCGCTGAAGAGCTGCAGTCAGCTGCCGCCGGATCGGGCCGGCCGCGAGGGCATGACGGGCCGCGATCTCGCGTTGCTGATCTTCACCAGCGGGACGACCGGCCTGCCCAAGGCCGCGCGGATCACCCACATGCGCGCCCAGCTCTATCTGCGCGGCTTCGCCGGCGCGACGGACGCTCGGCCTACCGACAGGATCTACATCTGCCTGCCGCTCTATCACGCCACCGGCGGCCTTTGCGGCATGGGCGCGGCGCTGCTGAACGGCGGTTGCGTGATCCTGAAGCGGAAGTTTTCCGCCAGCCACTTCTGGGGCGAGATCGCCGCCGAAGGCGCCACCATGTTCGTCTATATCGGCGAGCTATGCCGATATCTGGTCAACCAGCCGGAGCAGGAAGACGAGCGGCGCCACAAGCTGCGCCTGGCGTTCGGCAATGGCCTGCGGCCCGACGTCTGGTCGGCGATGCTGCAGCGCTTCAAGATCCCGCAGATCCTGGAGTTCTATGGGGCGACCGAGGGCAATGTCTCGATCTTCAACTTCGACGGCAAGGAAGGCGCGGTCGGGCGCGCCCCGAAATGGCTGCGCCGCAGATTCAACATCCGGCTGGTGAAGTTCGACGTCGAGACCGAGGAGCCGGTGCGCGGCCTGAACGGCCTGTGCATCGAGTGCGCCCCGTGGGAGGTCGGCGAGTGCATCGGCAAGATCGGTCAGGAAGCCCGCACGGAATACGCCGGTTACGCCGACAAGGCCGCCTCCGAGAAGAAGATCCTGCACAACGTCTTCGAGAAGGGCGACGCCTGGTTCGCCACGGGCGACCTGATGCGGCAGGACACCGAGGGCTACCTCTATTTCGTCGACCGGATCGGCGACACCTTCCGCTGGAAGGGCGAGAACGTCTCCACCAACGAGGTCGCCGAGGGGCTGCTGGCGGTGGCCGGCGTCAAGGAGGCGACGGTCTATGGGGTCGCGGTGGAGGTCGCCGAGGGCCGCGCCGGCATGGCCGCCCTGGTGGTGGGGCCCGACTTCGACATGGCGGCCCTCAGCGAGCAGGTGGCCCGGGATTTGCCGGTCTACGCCCAGCCGGTCTTCCTGCGCATCCTGCCTGAACTGGACGTCACCGGCACCTTCAAGCCGCGCAAGATGGATTTGGTGGCCGAGGGATATGACCCGACGCTGGCCAAGGGTCCGCTCTATGTGAAGGACGCCAAGCGTGGCTACGTGAAGATCACCAAGACGGTGTCCGACAAGCTGAGCCAGGGGCTGCTGAAGCTTTAGCCGAGGTCGCGACCGCCTTTCAGCGGCAAGGCGATGCGGCAGACCAGTCCGCCTTCGGGAAACTCCAGGCCGGCCTGCCCGCCGATCTCGGTCTGCAGGCTTCGCTCGATCAGCCGTGAGCCGAACCCTCGCCGGGCGGGCGGTGAGACCTTGGGTCCGCCGACCTCGCGCCAGGCGAGGCTCAACCAGGGACGGCCGGCTATCTCCGACAGGCTCCAGTCGACCGACACCCGCCCATGCGCGGCCGAGAGGGCGCCGTACTTGGCCGCGTTGGTGGTCAGTTCGTGGAACATCATCCCCAGGGCCAGCACCTCCTCGGGCGCCAGGGCGATGTTCGGGCCCTCCAGGCTGTAGCGATCCGCGCCGTGGGGCAAAAGCTCCCGCTGGATCACGTCGCGCAGGGCGACGCTGCGCCAGGCCGACGGGGTCAGGAGATCCTGCGTCGCCGAAAGCGCCATCAACCGGGCCTCGAAGGCGACGCGAAAAGCCTCTGGGCCGGTGGTGGTCCGCAGGGTCTGGGCGGCGATCGACTGCACGGTGGCCAGGGTGTTCTTCACCCGATGGTTCAGTTCGTCCACCAGCAGCTTCTGTTGGCGCTCGGCCCGCACCCGGTCGGTGACGTCGTTGCCCTCGACGAAGACGCCCCAGGCCTGGCCCTGGCTGTCGAGCATCGGTTGGTAGACGAAATTGATCACGCGCTCCTCCAGCGGCGCGCCGGGCGTGCGTTGCAGCTGGACCGACAGGTCCTCGGCCAGGAACACCTCCCGCGTCCGCAGGACATTTTCCAGCAGGTCGACGAAGCCCTGGCCGGCGACTTCGGGGATGGCCTCGGCCAAGGGCCGGCCGATCAGCGCGCGACCGCCGATCAATTTGTGGAACGCGTTGTTGGCCAAGGCGAAGGTGAGGTCAGGCGCGGTGACGACGGCCATGAAGCCCGGCGCCTGCATGAAGAGGTCGCGCAGTTGGCTGCTTTCCCGCAGCAGCGTCGCATTGGCGCGCTGAACCTCCTTGGCGCGCTGCAGCAGGACAGCCTCGGCCGGCAAGACCGGGGCGACGCCCGAACCGTAGGCGAGGTCCCGGAGATGCTGCAATTCGGTGACGTCGACCGTGTTCTGGGCGATGAACGCCACCGCGCCGTCTGCGTCGAGCAGCGGGGTATGCACCAGCGTCCAGTAACGCATCTCGAACCCGCCCCCCCGCGCCGGCGTACGGGGGATCGCGTAGGGGATGAGGGCGATGGAATCCTCGCGCGCCGTCTCCAGCACGCGCTGGAGCGAGGCGCTCAGCAACTGGCCGCCCTCGTCGTCGTTGGGAAAATTCTCGAAGATATGCCGGCCAAGCAGATCCTCGCGACACCGGTCGGTGACCTTCAGGTAGGCGTCATTGGCTGCGACATAGATCAACTTCGAATCCAGCACCATGTACGGGCTGGGGATCGTCTGAAACAGCACGTCGAAGTTGGGCGTCAGGGTCACGGCCATCCCTCGATCATCGGGAAGGGCTGATTTTTCCCCATGAACCCATGCATTTAAACTCATCACCCGATCGTTCGAAGCCGACCAAACGTCGCGCCATGCAGCGAAAAGGCCCCTGAGCAGCGGCGGTTCCAGGACGGCCCGGAAATCGCCGCGCGGGCGTCCGGCGCTGTCCGGCGACGCTTGAAGCGAACAGCAGCCTGCGCGTGGATGGGGACTCGCCTATATCTGCAGCATGTCGACGACCACCGAGACCCCGCTGCAAGGCGCGGCCCTGATCCGGGACGAAGTCAGCCGCCTGCCGGACCGGCCGGGCGTCTACCGGATGATGGGCGAAGGCGGCGAGGTGCTCTATGTCGGCAAGGCCCGCTCGCTGAAGAAGCGCGTGTTGCAGTATGCCCAAGGCCGCTTCCATACCCAGCGCATCGCCCTGATGGTCGACCTGACGCGCTCCATGGAATTCGTCACCACCCGGACAGAAACCGACGCCCTGCTGCTGGAGATCAACCTGATCAAGCAGCTGAAGCCGCGCTTCAACGTGCTGCTGCGCGACGACAAGAGCTTCCCCGAGATCGTGATCCGCCGCGACCACGCCGCCCCCCAGTTGCGCAAGCACCGCGGCGCCCACACCATCCAGGGCGACTATTTCGGCCCCTTCGCCTCGGCCTGGGCCGTCAATCGCACGCTCAACACGCTGCAGAAGGCGTTCCTGCTGCGGTCGTGCTCGGACAGCGCCTACGAGAGCCGCACCCGGCCCTGCATGCTGCACCAGATCCGCCGCTGTTCGGCGCCTTGCACCGGGCTGGTGTCGCTGGAGGACTACGGCGAACTGGTGGAGCAGTCGGCGGCCTTCCTGCGAGGAAAGAGCCGCGCGGTGATGACCAAGCTGTCGGCGGAGATGCAGGCCGCCTCCGACGAAATGGAGTTCGAACGCGCCGCCCGGCTGCGCGACCGCATCCGGGCGCTGTCCTCCATTTCCCAGGAACAGCAGATCAACCCGGAGACGGTGGAGGAGGCCGACGTCTTCGCCCTCCACGCCGAGGGCGGCCAGGCCTGCGTGCAGGTGTTCTTCTTCCGCGGCGGTCAGAACTGGGGCAACCGCGCCTATTTCCCCAGGGTCGACAAGAGCGACGAGGACGCCGAGGTGATGGCGGCGTTCCTCGGCCAGTTCTACGAGGACAAGCCCATCGCCAAGCTCGTCCTGGTGAATGTGGCGCCGGCCGAGCGCGACCTGCTGTGCGAGGCGTTCGGCATGAAGGCCGGGCGCAAGGTGGAGATCAGCCGCCCGCAGCGCGGGGAGAAACGCCAGCTGGTGGAACATGCGCTGACCAACGCCCGCGAGGCGCTGGGCCGCAAGATGGCGGAAAGCTCGGCCCAGTCGAAACTGCTGGCCGGGGTCTGCGAAGCCTTCGGCCTGGATGGAAATCCCGAGCGGATCGAGGTCTACGACAACAGCCACATCATGGGGACCAATGCGGTCGGCGGCATGATCGTGGCCGGTCCCGACGGCTTCCAGAAGAACCAGTACCGGAAGTTCAACATCAAGGGCGCCGAGCTCACCCCCGGCGACGACTACGGGATGATGAAGGAGGTGCTGCGCCGCCGCTTTGCGCGGCTGGTGAAGGACGAGGAGGCCGGGGAGGCGAGTCCGCGGCCCGATCTCGTCCTGATCGATGGCGGGGCGGGACAGCTCGCGGCGGCCCAGGACGTCATGGCCGACCTCGGCGTCGACGACATCGCCGTGGTGGGCGTCGCCAAGGGCCCAGACCGCGACGCGGGGCTGGAGCGGTTCTTCATGCCGGGCAAGACGCCCTTCATGCTCGAGCCGAAGAGCCCCGTGCTCTACTATCTGCAAAGGCTGCGCGACGAGGCCCACCGCTTCGCCATCGGCGCCCACCGCACGCGCCGCACCATCGACATGAAGAAAAACCCGCTCGACGAGATCGAGGGGATCGGGCCCGGCCGCAAGCGGGCGCTGCTGCATGCGTTCGGTTCGGCGCGCGGCGTCAGCAGGGCCTCCGTGGACGACCTGGCCAAGGTCGAAGGCGTCAGCGAGCCGATGGCGCAGCGAATCTACGCCTTCTTCCGCAAGGAATGAGCCGAAGGGTTCGCTTATGCGTTCCGCAGAAAAGGAAATCCCCATGACCCGACGTCTGCTCGCCGCCGCCGCCCTTGCCGCCCTGGCCACCGGCGCCCAGGCCAGTTCCCCCGACGCCTGGGCGCAGTTTCGCGCCGACGTGAAGGCCAGGTGTCTGGCGGGTGCGTCCGACATGAAGTCGCCGACCATCATCGTCCACCCGGTCGGCACCGAAACCCATGGAATCGCCGTACTGATGGCCGGGCAGGACAAGCGCATCTGCATCTACGACAAGCGCGCCAAGACCGTCGAACTGACGCCGGCCACCTAGTTCCTCGCCCTGCTCGCGGGAGAGGAGGAGACGCGAATGAAGGCCCTGCCAAATCTGCTGACCGGTGCGAGACTGGTGCTGGCGCTGTTCATGTTCGTCGCCCTGGCGGCGGCGGCCGGCGCCGTGCCCTATGTCAGCGCGCAGCTGACGCCGGACGCGCAGTTCGCCCTGCAACGTTGGGCTTTCTGGGCCTTCGTGGTGGCGGCGGTGACGGACTTTTTCGACGGCTGGCTGGCGCGCAAGCTCAACGCCGTCAGCGTCTGGGGCGCCATCCTGGATCCGATCGGCGACAAGGTGCTGGTCTGCGGGGCGATCCTCGGGCTGATGGCCATGGGCCCCCAACCCATGGTGCTGCTGCCGGCCGGCCTGATGCTGTTTCGCGAGTTCACGGTCAGCGCCCTGCGCGAGGTCGGCGCAGGCAAGGGTGTGAAGCTGCCGGTGACCCTGCTGGCCAAGTGGAAGACGACGTTGCAGCTGGTGGCCCTGGCCGCCGAACTGCTGGCGGCCTGCTGGGGCGCGTTCGGCCTTCCCGCCGATCCTGCCGTTCAGGGGCCGGCGACGGCGACGGCCCATGTGCTGTTCTGGGCGGCCTGTCTCATCACCCTGGTCACCGGGGCTCAGTATTGGGAACAGACCCGCAAGGCTCTACAGGCGGCCTAGCTTCCGGCGACGCCACCACGGCCTCGTCGGTCGGCCCGAACAACAGCCATTGGCTGTCGCGATCGCACGGCCTGTCGCACTGCATCAGCCACACCAACATCGATCCGCCCGCCGATTGCACCATCATCGTCGCGCCTCCTCGTTGAGATGCAACTGAGAGTGACTCGCAATTATGTGGGGAGCAAGCGGTTTATCGGCTCTCCGTAGTCTGCGGCGGCGAAGGACTACCGCACCCTAGGACATCGGATTCGGCGGGGCAGGGTCGGGCGGCAGGGGAATGAATTCCTGGTTGTCGGCGTCCGGCAATTTCATGCGGCCGGCCCGCCAGTCGGCCTTGGCCTGTTCGATGCGATCCTTGGAGGAGGCCACGAAGTTCCACTCGATGAACCGCCGGCCGACCGGCTCCCCGCCCAGCAGCATGACGACGGCCGGGGTGAGGGCCGTCAGGACAACGGTGTCGCCCGGGGCGAAGACGATCATCTGGCCCTCGTGGAACGCCTGGCCGTCGACTTCGACATCGCCCTTCGCCACGTAGGCGGCGCGCTCGGCATACTCGGCCGGAACGGCGCCGCGGGCGCCGGGCGCGAGCGCCCAATGAACATAGAACATCGGCGAATGGGTCTTCACCTTGGCCTTGGCGCCGAAGGCTTCGCCCGCGATCAGCCGGCCCCAAAGCCCGTCGGACTCGTAGGTCGGCAGGTCGTCGCCCTCGTGATGGGCGAAGGCCGGATCGGCCTCCTCGGCGTGGTCCGGCAGGGCGACCCAGGTCTGGATGCCGTTCATGGCGCCGCCATGCTCGCGCAGGGTTTCGAAGCGCTCGGAGTGGGTGATGCCGCGCCCGGCGGTCATCCAGTTCACCTCGCCGGGCCTGATCGCCTGGGTGACGCCGACGCTGTCGCGATGCGTCATCTCGCCTTCGAAAAGGTAGCTGATGGTCGACAGGCCGATGTGCGGATGCGGCCGGACGTCCACGGTGCGCGGAAAGCCCGCCTCGAACCGCGCCGGTCCCATGTGGTCGAAGAAGATGAACGGCCCGACCATGCGGTGCGGCGCATAGGGCAAGACCCGGCCTACCTCGAACCCGCCGAGATCGCGACGGCGCTGGTCGATGACAAGGTCGATCATGGGAGGCTCCTGTTCGCGGTGGCTGGGCGGCTAGCCTTGCGAACTCACATAGGGACTGACAAGCCCGAGCGGCGCCGCCGTGGTGTTCTTGACGGAGCGGATGACGATCCGGCTTTCGATGTTCGACACCAGGCCCAGCGACAGCAGCTTGTCCCGAAGGAAGGCGTCGAAGCCGTGCATGTCGCGGGTGACGATGCGCAGTTCGTAGTCGGCGGCGCCCGTGACCGTCGCGCACTGCACCACTTCCGCCAGCTTGGTGATGGCCGTTTCGAAGGCGTCGAGGTTGTCGCGGGTCGGCAGGCTGAGCTTCACCGTGCAATAGACTTCGAAACCCAGGCCCAGGAGTTCCCGGTCCAGGATGGTCACGCGGCGCTGGATAACGCCGGAGTCTTCCAGCCGTTTGATCCGTCGCCAGCAGGGGCTGGACGACAGGCCCACCCGCTCGGCGATTTCAGCGACCGACAGGCCGGCGTCATGCTGGATGAGGTCGAGGATCTTGGCGTCGATCGCATCGAGGACTTCCGGCATTTTTCTCTCCCTCAAAGGGCGACACGCGGAAATTTTTTTGCCCCGTGCGCGGGTGAAGAGGCATGCATTGGGTCGCCAATCCATAGGTCGTGGGGCGGCGAAAGGGAAGAAGTTGCTATGCGGCGCCCAGATGCGCCGCTGGACGGCGAACTTCGCCTCACGCAAGGCCGGGCGCCGATCGCCGGCGTCCAAGCTCTGCTACGCGTGTGGTTCGACGACCGTTTGCATCTTCCCCTTCATCGGTTACGCCATGAGGCCATGGAGTTCGATTTCGATGCGGTGGTGGTCGGCGCGGGCGCCGTGGGCCTGGCCTGCGGTTACGCCCTGTCCCGGCGCGGCCTGATCGTCGCGGTGCTGGAAGCCGAGCGGGCCATCGGCCAGGGCGTGTCGTCGCGCAATTCCGAGGTGGTCCACGGCGGGCTCTACTATCCCACCGGCTCGTTGAAGGCGCGGCTGTGCGTCCAGGGGCGCCGTGCGCTCTACGCCTTTCTCGACCGCCACCATGTGGCCTACGACAAGTGCGGCAAGTTCGTGGTGGCGACCGCGCTCGAAGATGTCGACCACGTCGAGGCGATCTTCGAGCAGGGCAAGGTCAACGACGTCGAAGGCATGAGCCTGATCACCCGCGACCAGGCCCTGGCCGCCGAGCCGCAGCTCAATTGCCAGATGGCGCTGATCTCGGCCGAAAGCGGCGTGTTCGACAGCCACGGCTATATGCTGGCCCTGCAGGGTGAGATCGAGAGCGCCGGGGGCGCGGTGGTCCTGGCCACGCCCTTCACCGGTGCGACGCCGCTGGACGGCGGCGGGTTCGAGATCCGCACCGGCGGCGCCGACCCGGCCGTCCTGACCGCCCGCCTGCTGGTGACGGCGCCGGGCCTGGCCGCCCAGCACGTCGCCGGTGAGATCGCGGGCTTTCCGGCCTCGGGAATCCCCGCTGCGCACTTCGGCAAGGGCAACTACTTCCGCCTGGCCGGCAAGGCGCCCTTCAAGCGGCTGGTCTATCCGCCGCCGATTCCCGGCGCGCTCGGCACCCACTATCGCCGGGACCTGGGCGGCCAGGCGGTGTTCGGCCCCGACCTGCACTATGTCGACCAGCCGGAGTACGACGTCGACCTCGACGCGGCTCCCGACTTCTATCGCTACATCCGCAAGTTCTGGCCCGGCCTGCCGGACGGCGCCCTGGCGCCCGACTATGTCGGCATCCGCCCCAAGCTGCATGGCCCAGGCCAGCCGCAGCCGGATTTCGAGATCGACAATGCCGATCGCCACGGGATCAGCGGCCTTGTCGCCCTGTTCGGGATCGAGAGCCCTGGCCTGACCTCGTCGCTGGCGATCGGCGAAGAGGTGGCGGCGAAACTCGGCCTTTAGTCCCAAGGCGCCGAGCAAGGGTTCGGGCCGTCAGATCGTTCCGGCGACCTGGCGCAGCGCATCGTCGGGCGCGGCGCGCTCCAGGTGGATCAACGACCACACGGCGAAGAACAGCAGGGGCCAGCGTTCGGACGATCCGTCGCGGAACGCCGCCAGCACCGCCTCGGGCGTGCGGACCTGTCGGACGGCCGGCAGGCTGGCGATCCGCGCGCCGAGCTCCGCCGCGCGGGGCGCGATCCAGGCGTCCACCGGCACGGTGAAGCCCTGTTTGCGCGCCCACGGCTCGGCGGCCGGGCAGACGCGCTCCAGCCATTTCCTCAGCAGCCATTTGCCATAGCGCCCGCGCACCTTGAAACGATCGGCCAGGGGAAATGCGAAGGCCGCCACGGCGGGATCGAGGAACGGCGTGCGCCCCTCCAGCCCATGGGCCATCAGGCAACGGTCGAGCTTCAGCAGCAGGTCGTCGGGCAGCCAGGCGGCGACGTCGGCCCACTGCGCGGCTTGCAGGCGCGTGAGGCCGGCAGGCGCCTGCGCGGCCTTGCGCCAGGCCGACAAAGCCTCGGCGTCGCCTGTGCGGGGCGCAGCGGGGCGCCCGCCCAGCCACGCCGGGCGCAGGGCGCGGCGATAACGGCCATAGCCGCCGAACAGCTCGTCGCCGCCTTCGCCCGTCAGCACGACCGTCAAGGTTCCCCTGGCGGCCTGGGCCAGCTTGTAGGTCGGCAGGATGGCGTAGTCGGCGGTGGGGTCGTCCAGCGCCCAGGCGACCTTCGGCAGGATCGCCCAGAAATCCTCCTCGCCGAACTGGGTCTCGCGCCAGTCGAGATCGAGCGCCTTGGCCACGCGCTCGGCCTGGGCGCGTTCGTCGCGCGCACCGGGGGCGTCGAACCCGCAGGTGAAGGCGGTGACGGGCCGGGTGTTCAAGCGCGCCATCATCGTGGCGATGGCGGCCGAATCGATCCCGCCCGACAGGAACAGGCCATAGGGCACGTCGGCGCGCTGATGGACGGCGACGCTATCCTGCAGCACCGCGTCGAGCCGGCGCAGGAGTTCGCCCTCCTCCGTCGCCGGAGCAAGCCCGGCGACGGGCAGGGGCGAGCGCCTTTGCGGCGTCAGGAGGCGGCCGTCGCACACCTCGACGACCTCGCCGGCCTCCAGGCGCCGGACGCCCTTGAAGATCGTCGCCGGCCCCAGGGCATAGTTGAAGGCCAGCAACTGCCGGGCGCGGGAAGCCTCCAGTTCCGCCCCGATCAGCCCGGCCTGGATGAAGGCGCGCGGCTCCGATGCGAAGGCGACGCCGTCGTCGCCCTCGAGCAGATAGAGCGGCTTGATCCCGAACCCGTCGCGGACCAGCCAGGTGCGGCCGTCGGCGCCGATCAGGCAGAAGGCGTACATGCCCCGCAGCCGGGCGAACGCCCGCTCGCCCTCCAGGGCGTAGATGTGCAGCAAGGGCTCGAAATCCGAACCCGTGGCGAGCTTGTCCTGCAGGTCGAACTCGGCGGCGAGCTCCAGGTAGTTGTAGATCTCGCCATTGCCGATGATCGTCGACCCGGCCGCATGCAGGGGTTGCCAGCCGCCTTCCAGGTCGATGATCGAGAGCCGTGCGTGGGCCAGCGAGGCGCCTGCGATCTCCTCTACGCGCACGCCGTCAGGGCCGCGATGGGCCAGGGCGTCGATCAAGGGTCGCGCGGAGCCGCCGCGGCCCAGCAGCCCGGCGATGGCGCACATCAGCCGGCCCCGAAGTCGGCGAACAGCATCCGCCACTGGGCCACCACGGCGGCCTTGGAAAAGGACTGCTCCACGCGCGCCCCGCCGTTCTGCACCAGGCGGATGCGCAGCATCGGATCGTCGAGGATGCGCCGCACGCCCGCGGCCAGCGCCTCGGCGTCGTCGACCGGGATCAGCAGGCCGTCCTCGCCGTCGGCGATCAGCCCCGCCGGGCCCTTGCTGGCGGCGGCGACCACCGGCAGGCCATGGGCCCAGGCCTGGATCACCACATTGCCCAGCGGTTCATAGCGGGAGGGGAAGACGCAGATGTCGGCGGCGCGGTAGAGGGCCGAGGCGTCGGTTCGCCAGCCGAGGAAACGCACGCGGGACTCCACCCCCAGCGCCATGGCCATGGCCCGCAGCTTGGCTTCCTGCGGCCCGACGCCGGCGATCCACAGGTAGGCCTCGGGCAGGGCGGCCAGCGCCTGCAGGCTGATGTCGTGGGCCTTGGCCTCGTGCAACCGCCCCATGGCCAGCAGCAGGGGGGCGTCTACGGGGGTCTCGAGCACGGCGCGGTCGACAGGCGCCACGTCATCGGGCGCGCTGGCGAAATTGGGGATGCAGCGCACCTGGCCGGCCGGCCACCCCTGGCTCACCACCCAGTCGGCGATGTCCTCGGTATTGGTGACCAGGGCGTCGAAGCCCCGATAGTATTTGAGATTGTAGTAGCCCCCCAGCCGGCCGATCCGCGCCCACGGCCCTTTCGGCGTGTGCCGGGCGGCGCGGTTCATCCAGGCCAGGGCCAGCTTGACCTCCTGGCTGCGGGCGAAGCGGGCGACCCGCGGCTTGGAGACGACATCCAGCGGGCCGCCGAATCGCAGGGTCTTCGTCGTCACGCCCGCCGCCGCCAAGGCCTGCTGCCGGTTCGGATTGGCTCGGATCGCCGCGGCCTGCGCCAGCCCTGCCTCGTGCAACGCCGCCACGAGGTCGACGAAGTAGGTCTCCGCGCCGCCTTCGCCGGCCGTCCCAAGGAGATGGAGCACGCTCATAGGCCGCCGAGTCTAGCCGTTGATGGCTTGTCGCCCAAGCCGCTTGAAGGGGAGGAAACGAAACCCTATAACCCGGCGCTCGCCGCAAGGCCGGCGGCTGGGTAGCTCAGATGGTTAGAGCGGTGGATTCATAACCCACAGGTCGGCGGTTCGATCCCGCCCCCAGCCACCAACGCTAGCGACCCAGCCCACGATTGAGGCCGAAGGTTCCTGAGTGCGGCCCATTGTCGGCGCGCCGGGGCGCAGTCCCTTTTTTGGGATGGATCGGCAGACCTCGCGCGTTATCTCAGTATGCTACGTGACCAGGAATATTTGATATTCGCCAACGAGGCGCGCCTGGAGGCCGAGGCGACTCGGAACCCTACGCTGAAGGGCTATCTCCTACGCAAGGCCGAGCTATGGGAAACTCTAGCGGCAGACCTGCATCGCTCCTGGGCCCCGCCCGACCCATCGGCATCGAAGCAAACGGCGGCCGAGGGCTCCTTTCGCGGCGCCCCGAAACACGACGCATAACCTGGGGAGCCTCCGCGCCTCCCGTCAGCCCCTGTAGCGCCGATTGGACGGCCGTGACGGGGCAGGTCCGCTACTCAGCTTCCGGCGGTTTTTCAGCTCTTCCTTCTTGTCCGCGACCCAGGCGCCCCAGACGACGAGGACGGCGGTGGCGAGCAGCAGACAGGGCAGGAACAGCTTTGCGAACATGTCCCAGCATCGCAGAGACGAGTTTGCCCCTCAAGGAACGGTTTGGCGCGGGGGCCTCAGTCGATCTTCAGTCGCAGGAACGCCATCGCCCCATGGGCGTCGTCGCCATAGAGCCGGTCCAGGGCGCTTGGCGTGAAGTTCATCGCATAAAGCGCGCCCAGGCCGATCTTCAGGTGATCTGCGACCTTCCAGTCGTGGATCGCCCCCAGGGAGGCCTTGGCGACCGCATAGGTCGGCCCGTGGTGGCCGCCGGCGACGGTGAGTTCGTTGTTCTCCGTGCGCTCGGCCCGGCCGAAGATCGTCCAGGCCTCGTTCAGTTTGACGGCGCTTTCCAGCACATAGGCGTCGAGGTCTTCGTGCCCCGAGGCGCGGCGGCCCCAGGCGGCCGTGGTCGACCACCATCCGTGATCGCCCACCGGCACGGTGTAGATGGCGCTGGCCGACCATTTGCGGACATCGTCGTCCGGCTCGAGCTGTTCGGGGCTTTTCACGTCGGCCCAGGAAGCCTGCAGCGCCCAATTGCGGCTGGGATTCCAGGACAGGCGGACGGCCGTGGAATCCAGGGCGCCGGTCTCGATGTCGTAGCGATGCTGATCCGGTTCGCGGCCATGGAAACGCGAGGCCTCGATCTTGACCCCGTCATAGATGACGCCTGCGGTGACCACGCCGAAGGTGATGTGGGTGGAGTCGAGCCAATGGTGGCTGATCGGGGCCTCCGGACTGTCCATGATCGACTGCCGGTGCATGAAGGCGGGAGGGCCGAAGGCCGGTTCGCCCGGCAGGCCGCCATAGATGAACACGCTCGCCTTGCCGCCGAGGGGCTGGCTGTAGGACGCCGAGAGCTCCATGAAGAGGTCGTGCGGGTGCTGGCGATCCACCAGCCCGTTCACGCCGTCGGCCGTTTCGCCGCTGGCCAGCAGCAGCGGGTAGCCCCGAGGACCCATCAGGGGATCGGGGCTGAGCATCGTCTTCAACTGCAGGGTCCCGCCATTGTCGAAACCTCGCCGCGCCATGCCCATGACCATGCCGGAGACGAAAGTCCTTTCGTCGCCGCGCGGGCCGGACTGCCGGTCGTAGACGAGGTTCAGGTCCAGGTGTCCCATCAGCATCCACTCGCCGGCCGAGCCGTGGACGCCGCCGTGCTCCGACGCGTCCGGCCGCCAGGCCGTTCCGGAGGCTTCCCGCGTCATGGGATATGCGCCGAGCGCGCCGTTCATCGCCGCCATATGGCCGGGGCTCGCCGCGGCCATGCCCATTTCACCCATGGCCATTCGGCCCATGTCGGCGTGATCCATCGGCATAGGCGTTTCGGCGGCAGGCGCCTCCGCGGAATGCTGATGGTCCTGGGCCGTCGCCGCGCTGGCGGTCATCAGGAGGGCGGCCGATAGCAGAGTGGATTTCATGGAAAACTCGTGCGGAAACAGGACTCAACGGGCCGAGCGATGCAGGACTTCGATCAGTTCGTCGGTCTTCTGGCGCTGCTCGGCTGCATCGCCGCTCGCGAAGGCGCCATGGACGCAATGGTCGATGTGGTTGCGCAGCAGTTCCGTCTCGACCTTGCCCAGGGCCGCGCGGACAGCCTGGATCTGGGTCAGGATGTCGATGCAATAGCGATCGGCCTCCACCATCCCCGCCAGGCCCTTCACCTGGCCCGCGATGCGGTTCAGGCGATTGAGCAACTGTGGCTTGTTCTGCTGGATCAAGGCGCCCATCTCCGCTCGATACCCCAGGTGGGTATATCCGGGCGGCCGCTCCGCGTATAGGGGCGCCTCAGCGGTGCGACGGCTTTAAGCCAGGGAAGCTCGAGCTTTCACAAGTCCTGGAGGCCCGATTGACCGCTCCCAAGGCCAAGCTTGTTTCAAGTATTGATCTCGATAAGAGATAGGCGAGGCTTCCGGTATCAGGTTTATCGGCGAATATAATTTCAATTTCCGGTTGATCCAGAAATGGTTCTCATATTTGACGGCGTAGTATAAATATCTATTGGCGATATTTTCTCAGAGTTAATGAAGGTTATCTTAGATGTCGGCGTTTATTAACGAAAACGAAAGGCAACCTGGTCGAATGTCCTGATAGGCGCAATGCGGTGAATCGCAATGTTCAGGGTCGACTACAGGTTTTCCGGCCAGGGGCTTTGGAATACGCCGGCCTTGCCGGTCAGCCTGCAGACCGCCTTGGGTCAGGCCCGCGCCAAACAGGGGAGCCTCGTCGCCGATGAGGTTCGGGTGATCCCGTCGTCGGGTTCACCGCTGAGCGTTCGCTCTCCGGCCGTGGACCTGCTGGTCTAGAATCAGGGCGCGCATCAAGCGGAATGAATAGGTCGTCAGCGAATTCCAGGCGGACCGCCGCCGCGTAGGCCAATTCATACCCTTGATACACACGCGCAAAAACACCGTCGATCTTTCGATCGACGGTGTTGTCGCGCAGGGGTCTGCGAGTAGTCTTAGGCGGTGACGAGCGCGCCGTTGCGGCGCGAGCGGCGAAGCATCGCACCCAGGCCGAAGAAGCCGACGATCATCATCGCCCAGGTCGCAGGCTCAGGAACGGCCGAGACGGAGATCGCGCCGCTGATCAGGTCGGTCTTGCCCGTCGTCTTGACGGTTTCGAGGTAGTAGCTGCCGACGCCGAGCAGGCCGGAGAACGACGGCGCGGTGCTGGGGGCGCCCGACGAGAAAACCAGGCTTCCCGAACCGGGAGCGCCGCTGAACAGCGAGAAGCTCACGGGGGCGGCGCCGTTAAGCTGGAGTTGCGCGAAGGTCTTGAACGCCTTCGTGAGCGAGAACGTGAAGTCGTAGGTGGCGGGAGTGTTCGTCAGCGTGAAGAAGCCGCCCACTTGGCCAGCCGTCGTGAACGGGCTGTTGATCACCGGAATAACCGTCGCCGCTTGAGCGGGCGCGGAAACCGAGAGGAGCGCAACGGCCGCAGCCGCCGCCATAAGCATATTTTTCATAACAGACCCCAATTCGTTAAAGTCGGACTTTGACCTTGCGACCTTAGTAGCAGCGGGTTTGAACCATCTCAACCCCACTCGCCTGTGAATTGAATCGCTTAGCCCTTGATCATCCAAGAAAACCAGAACCAGGGCGCCTGGTTCCCGCACTGCACAAAATTTCGCCTATAATTCCACTAAACACCGATTTTGGCCGCATTTGGGCGGCGCGGATCGGGCCTAGGCCGCGACGGCGGCGTCCGATCCAGCCAGGGCTTCTTGCAGCGCTTGTAGCAAATTTTCCGGCTTCATGGGCTTTTCTACAACACCGTTCATCCCGGCGGCCAGATAGCCTGCGGCGTCCTCGGGGTCGGCGTTGGCGGTCAGGGCGATGATCGGCACGCGGCCAGGGGGCCCGTCCAGGGTCCGAATGGCCTTGGTGGCGGCCACCCCGTCCATGCGGGGCATCTTGATGTCCATCAGGATCAGGTCGAACCGCCCGGTGGCGGCGGCTTCCACAGCCTCCACCCCGTCGACGGCCGATTCCGCCGTGCAATCGAACATCTCGCAAAGGGTTTCGGCCACCATCCGGTTGGTGGCGTTGTCGTCGACCACCAGGACGTGGGCGGTGCGCGACGCGGCGGCCGACTGCGGCGCGGCTTCGAGTTCCTCGGCGGCGGGCTCGGCGGTGAAGTCGAAGACGATGGTTTGTCCGGCGCCGGGGTTGGCTTCGCTGCGCAGATTGCCGGCCAGCGCCTCGATCAGATGGGCGCCCATGGTGACGCCGAGCGCGATCTCCAGGCCGAACTGGGTCTCGACCTCGGAGAAGTCGACCCCGTCCTCGAGAGAGAGTTGGTCGCCGCCGCCGCGCACCCGGCCTTCGAGGCGCATGCCGCCGTCCGAGGGGACCGCGCGCAGGGTGGCCTCGACGGCGTTCCGGCGGCCGCTGGCCAGCGCCTGGCCGATGAACCCGTCGAACACCTGGCGTAGGCGCGCCGCATCGATCATGGCGCGTGCATCAGGTTCGCCGTCATAGGCGACCAGCAGGGTGGCCCCACGTCCGCCGGCCCGTTTCTCCCAACGGGCCTGGACTTGGTCCATGACGTCCTGCAGCCGCGTCGGCTGCGGGTCCAGCGTGATTTCGCCGGTCATGGCCTTTTCGAGATCGGCGGTGTCGGCGAGGATCTGGCCGACGCTTTCGGCGGCCTCGACGATCCCGGCCACGCAGAACTGACCCTCCGGGTCCAGGTGCTGCCGCGACAGCCGTTCGGCGAGCGCGAGCACGCCCTCCATCTGCTGACGGAGCTCGCTGGTGAACCGCTCGACGAAATACTCCGACGGAGGCATGGCTGGCACGGAACCTCGACTGATTGCCGGGCCACAATGCCGTCCAGCGCTTGCAGAGAGGTTAAATTCGACCTGCGGATCGCGGCCGGCTTTGCCCGCGGCAAGAAAAAGGGCGGCGGTTGCGACCGCCGCCCCCAGAAATCCGGCCTGCGTCCGCGTTTAGAAGCGATATTGCAGTTCCAGGCCGTAGGTGCGTGGCGCGATCAGGCCCTGGACGATGCTCGTCCCGGTCTGACGCAGATAGGGAACGCCGTTCACCACGATGCCCGGGTTGGGCGTGGCGAAGTTCGCCGTCGGGTTGGTCGAGCTGGTGGACGAGACGCCATATTGATCGAAGGCGTTCTTGACGAAGCCGATGATCGAATAGCGGTTCTGCACGTCCTTCCAGATCGCGCGGAAATCGGTGACGTCATAGGCCGGCGAGCGGACCGACGGGTCGTCGAACGGCTGGTAGACGGTGCTGTCGGTCCAGAAGTAGCTGGCCGACAGGGTCAGCGAGCCCGGATCGAAGTCGAAGGTGTAGTTGACGTTCGCGGCGACCTTGTTCTTCGGCGACTGATAGAGCTCGTTGCCCACCAGGCTCTGGAACACCAGACGCGCGCCGTTGGTGACGACCACCCCGCCCGAGGGCTGGGCGCCGGGAAGCAGGGCGCCCGGATCGGACGGATTGTAGAAGCAGCACCCCTTGGTGATCTTGGTGTCGAGGTAGCCGTAGCTCAGCGAAAGCTGCAGGTTATGGACAGGTTGCCAGAGCGCTTCCAGTTCCAGGCCCTTGGCTTCGGCGTCGACGTTGATGAAGTTGCTCGACGACGACGTGCCGGACGCGTTCAGCTGCGACAGGTTCAGCTGCAGGTCCTTGTAGTCGTTGTAGAACAGCGAGGCGTTGACCTGGAGCTGCCCGGCGAAGGTCTTCTTCAGCCCGATCTCATAGGCGTCCACGAACTCGGACTTGGCTTCGGGCACGGGCGATACGGTGCCGAGCAGGAAGCCGCCCGACTTATAGCCGCGGCTGTACTTGGCGTAGGCGAGGGTCGTGGCGTCCGGCTTCCAGTCCAGGTTCAGGGTGCCGGTCACCGCGTCCCAGCTGTCGGAGAGCGTGCGGAAGTTCTGGATGCCGGCCACCGCCGGGTTGAGATCGGACGAGACGTCGACGGCGAAATTGCCGAACAGCGGCGGGAAGAACAGGATGAGGCGCTGGGTCTCGTCGCCAGACTTCTCGTCCTTGGTGTAGCGCAGGCCCCCGGTCAGCGACCATTGGTCGTTGAAGGCGTAGGTCGCCTGGCCGAAGACGGCGTAGGCGTCCGAATGCAGGTGGCTCAGCAGGTCGGCGAAGTTGCGGTTGGGGTTGGACGGGGCCGCCGTGAAGTTCTGGAAGATCGGCGTCGCCAGCTGCGCCTGCTGCGGCGAGGAGAGCTGGCCGTGCTGGGTGGCGTCTTCGTGGTACTGGTAGAGCCCCAGGATCCACTCCAGCGGCCCGTCGCCCTTGGACGTCAGGTTCAGCTCGTTGCTGTAGTACTTCCGATGTTCCTTGAAGTCGTTCTTGTAGTCGAGGAACGTCGGAATGAGCCCGCCGCCCGCCGCCGCCGCGCCCGGAAGGATGATCGGCGTCGTGCGGTTGGTGAGGTCCAGCTCGTAGGTCGTCTGGTACTCGTACGACTGGAAGCCCCCGATCCACTTCAGCTCGGCGAAACCCAGATCGTAGGTGATCTGGCCGATAAGCAGGTGGTTGCCGCGAAGCTGGCCCGTCGAGGGCGTGTTGGCGTTCTGCACGTAGGGGTCTTTGACCCCTGGATTGGGGACATTGTAGCCGAAGGCGGCGTTGGCGTTCAGGCCCGCGATCGGACCGAAGATGGTCGTGGTCTCGTAGGGCGTGACGAGATTGAACAGCAGGTTGCCGATGCCGGTGGAGTCGTCCCAGCTGGTGCGGCTGTAGCGCACCCAGGCGGTGGTCTTTTCGCCCAGCTCGGCCTCGGCCTGGACCTCGAAATAGTCGCGCTTGATGGTGCCGGAGTCGCCGCCGCTCCCGATGTTCTTGATGAATCCCTTGCTCTGGTCGTCGTGCCCGCCGCCGATCTTGATGCGCAGGTGCTCGGCCAGCGGGATCGAGACGGTCCCTTCGATCTGGTAGCGGTCGTAGTTGGCGACGACGCCGCGCACCTCGCCGGAGAACTCATGGGACGGCCGCTTGGAGATGACATTGACGGCGCCGCCCAGCGCGTTGCGCCCATAGAGCGTGCCCTGCGGCCCGCGGAGCACTTCGACCCGCTCGAAGAACAGCGGCGTCTTGAAGAGTTCCGACGTGCTCGCCGAATAGAAACCGTCGGTGTAGACCGCCACGCCGGGGTCGTTGCCGATATAGAAGGTGTTGCGCCCGGCGCCGCGCAGGCTGACGCGGTCGGTGCCGGAATAGTTCATGCCCGGCGTGAAGTTCACGAGGTCCTGGACGCCGATGATGCCCACCAGGTCGCGGTGATCGGAGGTGAAGGCGCTGATGGCCACCGGCACGTCCTGCAACGATTGTTCGCGCTTTTCGGCGGTGACCACCAGCTCTTCGAGCTCGGCGGGAGCCTTGTCCTGGGCGAACGCGGCCGGGGCGAAGGCGCCGAACGCCAGGGTCGAGGCGCTCAGCGCAAGGGCGGCGCGCAGTCGCGGGGTCTTCAGCAGCATAGGGGGTCTCCTACCGAGGCGCCGGATGTTCCTTTGGGGGGAAGGCCGGACGGCCGGGTGATGGTCTTGCAACGGTCGAGCGTGTCTGACGTCGGTCAATCGGGTTCGGACGACATGGACACCTTTGTTTCGAACACTCTCCGCAATGGTCTGACCCGGGGGTCAGGGGGCTGGCGGTCGGCGCCTTTGGATGGTTAGCGCCGCCGTCGTGGCCGATACCTACCCGCGAAAATATGAATAACCCGTCTCGATGAGGGACGGCTGGGGGGCGCCATGGTCAAGGTTCAGGCCTGCGACGCCTTTTCGTTTCGCTCCGGCGCCCGCATATGTGGGCGATGACCTCGCCTTCTTCCCAAGCCCTGGTTCTGTTTTCCGGCGGCCAGGACTCCAGTATCTGCCTGGCCTGGGCGCTCGCGCGCCATGAACGCGTCGAGACGGTGGGGTTCGACTACGGCCAGCGCCACGCCGTCGAGATGTCGGCCCGCCTGCGCGTGCGTGCGAAGATGTCGCAGCAGTTTCCGGCCTGGGCGTCCCGCCTGGGTGAGGATCATGTCCTGGACCTGCGCAGCTTCGGCGCCATCGCCGACACCGCCATGACCGCGGAACGCGCCTTTGCGATCACCGACAAGGGCCTGCCGTCGACCTTTGTGCCCGGCCGCAACCTGATGTTCCTGACCTACGCCGCGGCGCTGGCCGACCGACGGGGCGCCGGCGTCCTGGTGGGCGGCATGTGCGAGACGGACTTCTCCGGCTATCCCGATTGCCGGCGCGACGCACTCGACGCCCTGGAACAGGCGCTCAATCTCGGCATGGCTCAGGATTTCCGCATCGAGACGCCGTTGATGACCCTCACCAAGGCCCAGTCCTGGGCCTTGGCCAAGGGATTGGGCGGCGAGGCGCTGGTGGACCTGATCGTCGAGGAAAGCCACACCTGTTATCGCGGCGAGCGGGGAGCGCGCCATCCCTGGGGCTATGGTTGCGCCGATTGTCCGGCCTGCGATCTGCGCGCCGCCGGTTGGGAAGCCTGGGTCGCCGACGGCCGTGGCGAGCGCGCGCCATGAGCTACGCCGTCAAGGAGATCTTCCTGACCCTGCAGGGCGAAGGCGGCCAGGCCGGCCGCCCGGCGGTGTTCTGCCGGTTCGCCGGCTGCAATCTATGGTCCGGGCGCGAGGTCGATCGCGCCGACGCCGTCTGCACATTCTGCGACACTGATTTCGTGGGGATGGACGGGCCGGGCGGCGCGCGCTTCGCTACGGCCGCGGCGCTGGCGGACGCCGTCGAGCGCACATGGATCGGCGGTCCCGACGATCGCCTGGTGGTCTGCACCGGCGGCGAGCCGCTGCTCCAGATGGACGCCGTCCTGGTGGAGGCCTTCCACGCCCGGGGCTTTTCCGTCGCCCTGGAGACCAACGGTACGCTGGAGGCGCCTCCAGGCATCGACTGGATCTGCGTCAGCCCCAAGGCCCAGGCGCCGTTGGCGCAGGTCCATGGCCACGAACTGAAGCTGGTCTTCCCCCAGGTCGGCGTCGATCCGGCGGCGTTCGAGCACCTGGATTTCGAGCGCTTCAGCCTGCAGGCCATGGATGGCCCCGACCGCGACAGGAACGTCCGCGCCGCGATCGCCTATTGCCTTGCCCATCCCCGCTGGCGTTTAAGCGTGCAAACCCACAAGCACCTCGGCATCGCCTGACCGGCGCCGCCCATCGAAATCCCCATGAGCCTTCCGATATTCGAGATCACCAAGGCCGCGGCCTTCGACGCCGCGCACTATCTGCCCGCAGGCCCGACCGGCGGACCCTATACGCGCGTCCACGGGCATTCTTTCCGGGTCGAAGCCACCGTGCGCGGCGCGGCGCGCGCGCCGGTGGGCTGGGTGGAGGACTTGGCTGAACTGGACGCCGCGCTCGCGCTCGTCGCCCGTGAGCTCGACCACGGCCTGCTGAACGAGCGCCCGGGACTGGAAAGCCCGACGCTGGAGAATCTGTGCCTTTATTTCGCCGAGCGGCTGAAGCCGCGCTTCGAAGGCCTGTGCCGGATCGTGGTGTCGCGCCCTTCGGTCGGCGAGAGCTGCGCCCTCGATATCGCCTGAAGGCTGCGTCTATTCTGAATCGACGTTGTGCGCCGACGTGTCGGTGGAGCGCCGGAATGGCCCCGTATAGCCTGGGGTGGGCCTGCGTCGGCGATCGGGGCCGAAATAGTCCTGGGTGCGCACATAGGGCCGCGGATGGTCGACGATCTGGCTGATCCGCTCGATCACGCCGCGTGCGGTCAGCGGCTTGGCCAGGAACTCGTTGACGCCGGCGTTGCGGGCTTCGTTCACCCGGCGCTGGGTCGAATGCCCGGTGATCATGATCACCGGCGCCATCTGGTTCGGGCTGTCAGGCGAGTTGCGCAGCAGGCGGACGAAATCGATGCCGTCCAGCGGCTGCATCGACAGGTCCGTCATGACGATGTCGACGGCGTGGTTGCGCATCATCTGCAGCCCCTCGGCGCCGTCGTTGGCCTCGAGGATGTTCTTGACGCCGATCGCGCGCAGGATTTCGGCCAACAACACCCGCATGTGGTGATTGTCGTCAACGAGCAGCACCTTGAGCAGTTCGTAGCGCACGTTCGAAGTAACCGCTGCAACTTGTTGGGGAAACCGGCGCCGACCGGAACTGTACAAGGCCGCGTCCCTTACGGGATGCCCCCGAGCGCGGTCAATCGGAAAACAGTGTTTTGCAACTCCTGGGGGCGCCATCCCACCTATGCGGGATGATGTGGACCACATAAGCCTAGTTGCGGCCCTCGGCGCCGGGTCTGAAGGCGCCGCCGCCGGTCTGCGCCCGATGGCGCAGGAAGGCGTCGGCCAGGACGCAGGCGGTCATCGCCTCGACCACCGGAACGCCCCGAATGCCGACGCAGGGGTCGTGACGGCCCTTGGTCCGTAGTTCCAGGTCGGCGCCCTGTTCGTCGATGGCGCGACGGGGGCTGAGGATCGAGGAGGTCGGCTTGAAGGCGACCCGCGCGGTCACCGGCTGGCCGCTGGAGATGCCGCCCAGCACGCCGCCAGCCTTGTTGGACAGGAAGATCGGGCCGTCGTCGCCCATGCGGATCTCGTCGGCGTTCTCTTCGCCCGAGAGCGCCGCGGCCGCGAAGCCCGCGCCGATCTCCACCCCCTTGGCGGCGTTGATGGACATCAGGGCCGCGGCCAGTTCGGCGTCGAGCTTGCCATAGATGGGCGCGCCCCAGCCGGCCGGCACGCCGATGGCCTCGACCTCGACGATGGCTCCGGTGGAGGATCCCGCCTTGCGCACCTTTTCCAGGTGTTCGGCCCAGGTCGCCACCATCTCCGCATCCGGGCACCAGAACGGATTCTGGAGTGTCTGGTCCCAGTCGAAACGGTTCCGATCGATGGCGTGGGGCCCGATCTGCACGACGGCGCCGCGAATCGTAACGCCGGGCAGGATCTTGCGCGCGACGGCGCCGCCGGCCACCCGCGGGGCCGTCTCGCGCGCCGAGGACCGGCCGCCGCCGCGATAGTCGCGCACCCCGTACTTGGCGAAATAGGTGTAGTCGGCGTGACCGGGCCGAAACGACGTTGCGATCTCCGAATAGTCCCGGCTGCGTTGGTCGACATTCTCGATCATCAGCGAGATCGGCGTGCCGGTGGTGACCTGGCCGGCGGTCCGCGCGTCGGCGAAGACCCCGGAAAGGATCTTCACGGCGTCCGGTTCCTGCCGCTGGGTGACGAACTTGCCCTGGCCCGGCCGGCGTTTGTCCAGCCACTGCTGGATATCGCCTTCCGTCAGCGAGATCCCCGGAGGGCACCCGTCCACCACGCAGCCGATCGCCGGCCCGTGGCTTTCGCCCCAGGTGGTGACACGGAACAGATGGCCGAAGGTGTTGTGCGACATGGCCGCGCTTCTACCGTCTTTGTCGGATATTTCCGATAGGCGGTCGGAAATATCCGATTCCGTCCTAGGCCGCCCAGGCGGCGGCGAAGCGGCGGAGCAGGGCCCGCGCAGCGCTGTCGATCCGGCCGGTCTGTGGGGTCAGGCGAAGGAAAAGGTGGCCTTGAGGACGCGCGCCGCGCGCCGGGAGGCCCTGGCCCGCCAGCCGCACCAGGCCGCGCGCGCCGGCCCGACGATTGATCCAGACGATGCGGCGGCCGAGCGGGGTCTCCACGGCGATCCGCCCGCCTTCGCTCAGGAGGTGCGGCGCGACGTCGACGGTGACCCAGAGGTCGTCGCCACGTACGAGCATCGCCCCCTCCCGCCGGATCGAAACCTCCAGCTCGACCTCGCCGGCGCGCACCTTGTCGCCGGTTCGCAGGCCCGGCGGCAGCGTGATGCGGATCCGACGGCCGTCCCGGAAGGTATGGAGCGCGCCGCCGCCGTTCATGGCCAGCACCGGCGACAGGATCAGGATCTCGGTCAGCTGCGGGGCCGCCACCGCCGGGGGCTGGAAAAAACGATCGGACGCCTTGGGCTGCGGAGACAGCCTTTGATAAGCCTCCATCACCCGGTGAAAGCGTTCGCTGTCGCCGCCCGGCCGATCGGGATGGGCCGCCTTCGCGGCTTCGCCGAAGGCGCGGCGGACCTCGGCCGGCGTCGCCTGCGCCGCCACCCCCAGAAGGGTCCGGGCTTCGTTCAGCGGCATGAGGGAGGAGGCGGCCATAGGCGGCGAGCGTTAGGCCATCACGGTCAATGCCGCGTTAAGCCCTGCCGCCGGCGCGCCCGGCGCGCTATAGGTCGGACATGAGCGACATCATCCCGCCGTCCCCCAGCGAGGACGACTATGTGAAGAGCGTGACGACCACCGAACCGCCGCCGCTGCTCAGCGCCACGGACCCCTTCGCCCTGTTCGCCGACTGGCTGGCCGAAGCGGTCGCCGCCGAGCCCAACGACGGCAACGCCATGGCGCTGGCGACCACCGACGCCTCGGGCCTGCCCGACGTGCGCATGGTGCTGTTGAAGGACGTCGATCCGCGCGGCTTCGTCTTCTACACCAACCTCGAGAGCGCCAAGGGCCGACAGCTGGCGGCCACCCCCAAGGCGGCGCTGCTGTTCCACTGGAAGTCGCTGCGGCGACAGGTCCGCGTCCGTGGCGCGGTGGAGCCGACGACGGCGGAGGAGGCCGACGCCTATTTCGCCAGCCGCGCGCGTCATTCGCAGCTCGGCGCCTGGGCCTCCGACCAGTCGCGGCCGCTGCCCGAGCGCCTGGCGCTGGAGAAGAAGATCGCCCAGGCGGGCCTGCGGTTCGGTCTCGGCAAGGTGCCGCGTCCACCCCACTGGTCAGGCTTCCGCGTCGTCCCGGACGTCTTCGAGTTCTGGCGCGACCGGCCGTTCCGCCTGCACGAGCGGCTGGTGTTCCACCGCGCCGGGGCCGGATGGACCACCGAGCGGCTCTATCCTTGACGCAGGACATCTCAGCCTGGTTCGCCGGGCGCGCTGACAAGGTCATCGAGACCTCCTGCGCCCGGGTGTTCCTGACGCCGGAGGCCGCGTTCAAGATCAAGCGGCCGGTGGCCTTTGGCTTCCTCGACTTCTCTACGGTGGAAAAGCGCCGCTGGGCGCTGGAGCGGGAGCTGGCGTTCAACGCCGCGACCGCGCCCGACATCTACCGCGCGATGCATGCGGTGACCCGGACGCCGGAAGGCGGGCTGACCTTGGACGGCGACGGTCCGGTGGTGGACTACGCCTTGGAGATGCGGCGCTTCGACGAAACGGCGGTCCTCGGCGCCCAACCCGACGCCATCGATGCGAGCCTGGCCGAGACCCTGGGCCGAACGGTCGCCGACGTGCATGCCGCTGCGCCCCTGCGGCCGGACGGCGGTGGCGGCGCGGCGCTCAAGTACACGCTCGATTCCAACGCCGAGGTGCTTCGCGGGCTCGCCCGCCCGCTGGGCGCGGAGGCCGTCGAAGCCTTGATCGCGGCCGTCGACGTGGTTTTTCGCCAACAGGAGGAGCTGTTGAACAGGCGCGCCCGCGCCGGTTTCGCCCGCCGCTGTCACGGCGACCTGCACCTGGGCAACATCCTGCTGGAGGCCGGGCGGCCGATCCTGTTCGACTGCATCGAGTTCAACGATCGCCTGTCGGACATCGACGTGCAGTACGATCTCGCCTTCCTGCTGATGGACCTGGCGTTCCGCGATCGTCGCGACGCCGCCAACCGGGTGCTGAACGCCTATCTCGATCAGGCCGGCCGCCATTTCGGCGCGGCGGTCGTCGAGGGTCTGGCGGCGCTTCCCCTGATGATGGCCGCCCGCGCCGCCGTCCGGGCCCACGTCTGCGCCCATGCCGGCGAGGTGGAGACCGGCCGGGCCTATCTCGCCGCGGCGCTGGCCCATCTGTCGCCGGCGCCTGCGCGGCTGGTGGCGGTGGGCGGGCTTTCCGGAACCGGCAAGTCCACCTTTGCGCGCCTGATCGCGCCCGGCCTGGGAGGCGCGCCCGGCGCGCTCGTGCTGCGCACCGACGAGATACGCAAGCAACTGGCCGGCCGCCCGACGGGCGAGCGCCTGCCCGCGGCCGCCTATGCGCCGGAACGCCAGGCGCAGGTCTACGAGGCGCTGTTCGACATGGCGGCCAGGTCGCTCGCCGCCGGCCGGGCCGTGATCCTCGACGCCACCTTCATCCAGCCGCGCTTCCGCCGGCGCGCCGAGGACGTGGCGCGGCAGGCGGGCGTGGGCTTCGAGGGCCTGTGGCTGGAAGCGCCGCCGGAGATACTGCGCGCGCGCATCGAAGGCCGCGCCGGGGACGCGTCGGACGCCACCGCCGCGACGCTGGAGGCGCAGCTGGCGGAGGACCCAGGCCCCATCGCCTGGACCCGGCGTGACGTCTCCGGCTCGCTTGGCGCCCTCGCCGCGGACTTCGGGACCGGCGAAGGCGTGCAAGACTAGCCTCGGGCGGGCGCCGAGTTGCCTGTATGGTGCGGCGAAACTACACCTTTCCCTGGTCAATACGCCGCGACCACAACGAGCGGCCGGAGGAACTGAATGCTGGGATTGATGCAGGACTGGCCGCTGACGGTGGACAAGATCCTCGACCATGCCAAGGCCTGGCACGGCGAGCGCGAGATCGTCAGCCGCTCCGTCGAAGGCCCGATCGTCCGCACCACCTACGCGCAGTGCCACACCCGCGCCAAGCGCATCACCAACGCCCTGCTGGGCTTGGGGGTGAAGCCGGGCGACCGGATCGCCACCCTGGCCTGGAACTCGGCCCGTCACCTGGAGATCTGGTACGCGGTCATGGGCATGGGGGCGATCTGCCACACGCTCAATCCCCGGCTGTTCCAGGAGCAGCTCTGCTACATCATCAACCACGCCGAAGATAAGATCATCTTCACCGACCTGACGTTCCTGCCGGTGCTGCTGGCCAATCGCCACAAGATGCCGAGCGTCGAGCATTTCGTGGTGATGACCGATGAAGCCCACATGCCGACCGATTTTCCAGGCGCGCTCTGCCTGGAGACCCTGGTCGAGACGCATGGCCCCGACGCGCCTTGGGGCGGATTCGACGAGAACACGGCCGCCGGGCTTTGCTACACCTCCGGCACCACCGGCAATCCGAAGGGCGTGCTCTATTCGCATCGCTCCAACTTCCTCCACACGCTTGTGAGTTGGGGCAGCGACGTCCTGGCGATCGGCGCCAGGGACGTGGTGCTGCCGATCGTTCCGATGTTCCACGCCAACGCCTGGGGCCTGACGTTCTCCGCCCCGGCCGTGGGCGCCAAGCTGGTGATGCCCGGGTTGAAGCTCGACGGCCCGTCCGTCCACGAGTTGCTGGAGACCGAGGGCGTCACCTTCTCCGGCGCGGTGCCGACCGTGTGGCTGGGGCTGTTGCAGCATTTGCGGGAGAGCGGCGGCAAGTTGACGACTCTGAAGCGCGTGGTGATTGGCGGTTCAGCGGTGCCCGAGGCCATCATACGCGGGTTCCAGGACGATTATGGCGTCGAGGTCACCCACGCCTGGGGCATGACGGAGACCTCGCCCCTTGGAACCCAGGCCACGCCCACGGCGGCCATCGCGGCCATGTCGCCCGAGGCGCAGTTGGCGTTCCGGCTCAAGCAGGGCCGTCCGCCATTGGGCATCGAACTGGACCTGGTGGACGACGAGAACCGTCAGTTGCCTCACGACGGCGTCACCTTCGGCAAGCTGAAGGTGAAGGGGCCGTTCGTGGCCGGCGCCTATTTCCGCGGCGACGGCGGCAAGATCCTCGACGGCGACGGCTTCTTCGACACCGGCGACGTCGCCACCATCGACTCCTACGGATTCATGCAGATCACCGACCGCGCCAAGGACGTGATCAAGTCCGGCGGGGAGTGGATCTCCTCCATCGAGATCGAGAACGCCGCCATGGGCCATCCCAAGGTCGAGCTGGCGGCGGTGATCGGAGCCGCGCACCCGAAGTGGGACGAACGCCCGCTCCTGCTGGTGAAGCTGAAGCCCAGCCAGGCGGCGACCAGGGAAGAGTGCCTGCAATTCCTGGAGGGCAAGATCGCCAAATGGTGGATGCCCGACGACGTGGTGTTCGTCGACGACATCCCCCTGGGCGCAACGGGCAAGATCGACAAAAAGGTGATCCGCGAACGCTTCAAGGACTACGTCCTGCCCACGGCGGCCCTGGCCGCCGGCTCCGACGCCGGCCAAGAGGAGGGCGCGGCGCAAGCCGACCGCCCTTTTCCCGCTGAGGCGGGCGTGACGGAGGCCCTCGCCGAGGCGCCGCGCGCGAAAGCGGCCAGGCTCTATCTCGATGCTGCGATCGGGTTGTCGACGGCGCCGGCGATCCTGCTGACGCTGGGCATGCTGGGCTCGATCTTCGGCCTCACCGAGTGGACCAGCGGCTTTGGCGCCTTCGCGCTGCTGGTGGGCGCCTATTGCGCCCTGGCGAGCGTCGCCGCCGCCCTGGTCGGGCTGATCGTGGCGCTGGCGGGCGGATTCGCGCGGCTCTGGAGCCGCGCCCTCGTCGCCCTGGTGATCAGCACGCTCACGGTCGGCGCCTTCGTGGTGGTGCGCAACGACCAGATCACCCGGCCGCCGGTGGACGAAACCACCGCCGACCTGATGAAACCGGCCTGAGCGTCAGACGACCGCCGAAGCGCCGCCGTCGACATTGATGCTGGCGCCGGTGACGTAGGAGGCCGCTGAAGACGCCAGGAAGGCGATCACCTTCGCCGCCTCCTCGGTCTCGCCGACCCGTCCCAGCGGCGTGTGCGATCCGGCCGCGGCGTAGTAGTCCTCGAGGCTCAGGTTCTGCGCCTTGGCGAGCCAGCTGTGCTGGGCGCTCTTCAGCACGCCGACGCAGACGGTGTTCACCAGGATGTTGTCGGCCGCGAATTCCTTCGACAGCGCCTTGGTCAGCGCGATACCCGCCGCGCGGCTGATCGCGGTCGGCGCCGACTTGGCCCCCGGCTGCTTGCCGCTGATGGTGGTGAGATTGATGATGCGTCCGCCGCCGGCCGCGCGCAGGTGCGGGATCGCCGCGCGGTTGACCCGGATGGCGCCGAACAGCTTCACGTCCAGATCCTGCTGCCAGACCTCGTCGCCGACGTCCAGGAAGGGGCGGGCGTTGGAGGTTCCGGCGTTGTTGACCACGATGTCCAGGCGGCCGAACCGCGCGACGGTCTGCGCCACCATGCGCTCGACGTCGGCCGGCGAGGTGACGTCGGCGGCGATGGCCAGGGCGTCGCCGCCCGCCGCGGCGATCTCCGCGGCTGCGGCCTGCAGAACCTCAGGCCGGCGCGCGACGATGGCGACCTTGGCGCCTTCGGCCGCCAGCACCTGGGCCGTGGCCTTGCCGATGCCCTCGCTGCCGCCGGTGATGAGCGCGACCTTGCCGGTGAGTCCGAAGTCCATCAGCCGTGCTCCGGGGCGGAAGTGAAGGGCCGTTCAAGTCGGAAATCTGCGCGCAAAATCACCTCCTGCCGTGCGTTCGGATGTGCAGCGTTCCTAGCATCTGGACGGGCCGGCGCACAAAGGCCGCGACGCCTTGGCGCACCAACCGATTGATCCCGCGAGTGAATTATTAAGCTTAATCCCGTCTGTTGGGTGGGCGCCGCAGCGGGCTGCCGCGCATCAGTTTCGTGAGGACGTCATGGCGAACTATATTTTCGAGACCATCACCGCGGCCCAGGCGCTGACCTATGCGGGCGCCGACACCCTGACCTTCCAGACCGCCGGCATCAGCGCCAGCCAGGTCTCGGTGTTGTTCAATCCCGGTTCGGTGACGACGGCCGAAAGCGTGACCATCGCCACTGAAGGCCACACGGTGACCTTCGCCACGCCGCTGGAAGGCGAGACAGACATCACCTTCTCCGACGGCTCGATCCTCTACATCGGCGTCGCCGGAGCCGACAACAATCCCCGTGCGGGCGGCGCCAACAACGACGCCTTCTTCGGCAATTCGGGCGACGACTCCTTCAACGGCGGGGCCGGCGCCAACCTGTTCCAGGGCAACCAGGGGGCCGACAGCATGGTCGGCGGGGCCGGCGCCGACACCATGTACGGCGGCCAGGACAACGACGCGCTGACCACCGGCGACGGCAAGAACTTCGCCCAGGGCAACATGGGCAATGACACCATCACCGGCGGCGCCGCGGCCGACCGCCTCTACGGCGGCAAGGGCGACGACGTGGTCGTGGGCGGCGGCGGCGGCGACTACATCAACGGCAACCTTGGCAACGACGTCCTGACCGGCGGCGTCGGGACCGACACCATCTATGGCGAGGACGGGACCGACACGATCTCGGGCGGCGCTTCGTCCTCGGCCTTTCCGAACGGCGCCCGCGACCTGCTCTATGGCGGGGCCGGCGCCGACCGCTTCGTCTTCGGGGCCGGCGACTCCAGCCCGCGGGCCGGCGAGGGCGACCAGATCCTCGACTGGGCGACGGAAGACAAGATCACCTTCAACGCCGCGGCGGGCTCCGCCCTCAACTACACCGAGAGCACCGCGGCCACCTTCGCCGACGCCGTGGCCCTGGCCAACAACGCCATCGCCGCGGGAACGATCAACTACATCTCCGTCCAGGTCGGGACCGACGTGGTGATCTTCGCCGACGCCCCCAACGCCAGCGACGGGAACGCCGACGTCGCCATCGTGCTGGTGGGCCGCACGCTGTCGGACGTCGATTTCGGCAATATCGTCGTCTGAGCCTATCTCGTGGCCGGCCGACCGGCGTCCCGGCAACGGGTCGTGGTGTCGGTCTGGCCGCGCGAGCGCACGCGCCCGCCTCTCCACACCAGAGTCTGGTCCGTCTGGGCGCATAGCGTCTGCTCGCGCCCGGCGGAGATCAGGCGGGTCGTCTTGTGCCCCTGCACGCGCGCGGACGCGCCGTCCGCCGACACCGTCACGCGGTCCACGGCGTTGCGTTCCGCCACCCTGGTGCGGGCAAGCGCGCGTTTCGACAACGCCTTGGCTGTCTTCAGGTCGCTGTCGCCATAGCGGATCACCGCGCCTTGCGGGGTGCGTGTCTGGTCCACGAAGACCGCGTCGGGCGTGTAGGCCGCGAAATAGCCGTCCAGGTCGCGCCGGTTCCAGGCCCGTTCCTGTTGCGCGACGAAGGCCCTGGCGGCGGCGTCGGTGAGCCTGCCGGGGGCGGCCCAGGCCACGGGCGCGGCGACCCCGACCAGGCATGCCAGCATGGCGAGGATCGCGCGCGCCATGTCGCCCTAGGCCAGCCGATAGATGCTGTCGGCCTCCGGGGCGCCCTCCGTCGTCACGCGGCCGCGCCGGACCAGATCGATCATATTGGCGTGCATGGAGCGCGCGGCGGCGGGATAGAGCCGCTTGTCGACGTCGGCATAGAGTTTCGGCACCAGGTCGGCGATGGCGGCCGGCCCGTCGGCCAGGGCCGCCTCGATCTGGCCTTCGCGCTGGCGCCTGTGGTCGATGTAGGCGTCGATGAACGGCGCGACGTCGCGCACCGGCGCGCCGTGGGTCGGCCACAGCACCGAGAAGTCGCGGGCCCGGATGCGGGCGAGGCTTTCCATGTAGTCGCCCATGTCGCCGTCCGGCGGGGTGATGACGGTGGTGGACCAGCCCATGATGTGGTCGCCGGTGAAGCAGGCGTTCTCTTCCCTCAGGGCGTAGCAGAGGTGATCGGAGGTGTGGCCCGGCGTGGCGATCGCCTCCAGGGTCCAGCCTTGTCCGGCGATCAGCGCCCCGTCGAGGATGCTGACGTCGGGAACGAAACCTGCCCCATGATCGTCGATGCTGGCGCCGCCCTCGTCGGCCTCGGCGCCGCCGAAGGCGCAGCCGTAGATCGGCGCGCCGGTCTTCGCCTTCAGGGCCGTCGCCAGCGGCCAATGGTCGGAATGGTGGTGCGTGACGACGATCTGCGTCACCCGTTCGCCCGCCGTCGCCGCCAGGATCGCCTCGAGATGTTCGGGCAGGTCCGGGCCGGGGTCGATCACCGCCACCTCGCCCTTGCCGACGATGTAGGTCCCCGTGCCGGTGAAGGTGAACGGACCCGGGTTACGCGCGATCACGCGGCGGATCAGCGGCGAGACCTGGGCGCAGACGCCATACTCGAAGTCGATCTCGCGGACGTAGGGAATCATCTCGTGTGCTCCGGGCGGCCTGCGGCGCCGATCTTGCGGGAGCGGCTCGGATAGAGGCGCTGGAGCAGGATCATGGCCGTGAACGCCGCCGTTTTAGGGTCGAAAGGACGCAAGCATCGCGCCCTGTCCTTGATCTGTCTCTTTACGGCCCAGATCCTGGCCCTGACGCTGCTCGCGAGTTGTGGCGACGGCGAGGTGGTTATGGCCATGCGCGACCTGCTTTCGACCGTCCGCCCCTAGACCCCTTGGAGCGGGAGGGGCGCCTGAACCGCCCTAGCCGCCGAGCACGCCCGACAGATCGTATCCGGCCGCACGCCCCAGGTCGACGAGGTCCCCGCGGTCCCGCGCGCCGGACTGCAACTGACCGATGGACCAGGTGACGATGGAGCGTGTGCCGGACCGGCAATAGGCCAGGACCGGGCCCTTGGCGGAACTCAGCAGCACGCGCTCTTCCTCCACCTGACCGGGCGTCGGGCCCCCGCGCACCGGAATATGGGCATAGTCCAGGCCGGCGGCGGCGGCGGCGGCGGCGATTTCCGCGCTGGTCGGCTGGCCGGGCTCCTCGCCGTCGGGGCGGTTGTTGATGATCAGCCTGAAGCCTGCCCGCGCCGCGGCGTCGACGTCGGCGAGGCTGATCTGCGGTGCGACCGAGAGGTCTTCGGTGATGCGTCTGAAGTCGGACATGTAACCTTATGGGGATGACGAGGCGGCCCGTTCGTTGACATCATCGGGGGCGAATGGAAGTTTCGCAACGCTCGGCCGTCAAAAGCCCCTCCACGCGAGGCCCCTAGACCATGTTGCGTTTCATCGGCCGTCGCCTCCTGGTGGCGATCCCGACCCTTTTCCTGGTGGTCACCGTCGCCTTCTTCATGATGCGCGCCGCGCCGGGCAGCCCGTTCGACATGGACCGCAAGCTCTCGCCGGAAATCGAGCGCAACGTCATGGCCAAGTACGGCATGAACAAGCCGCTGGGCGCCCAATACGTCGACTACCTGACCGACGTTCTGCACGGCGATCTCGGCCCGTCCCTGAAATACAAGGACAAGACGGTGCTGGAGATCCTCCAGGAGAACTACCCCGTCTCGCTGAAGATCGGCGGTTTCGCCATCCTGATCGCCGCGATGATGGGGGTCAGCCTGGGGGTGCTGGCGGCCCTGAGGCAGAATCGAATCGCCGACTACGGCGTAATGGCCGTCGCCATCGTCGGCGTCTGCATCCCCACCTTCGTCACCGCCCCGCTGCTGGTGCTGGTCTTCGCCTCCAAGCTCGGCTGGGCGCCGACGGCGGGGCTGACCGGCGGGGCGTCGAGCTACGTCCTGCCGATCGTCGTGCTGGCGCTGCCGCAGGTGGCGATCATCTCGCGCCTGACGCGGGCCGGCATGATCGAGGTGCTGCATTCCAACTATATCCGCACCGCGCGCGCCAAGGGGCTGCCGGAGAATCGCATCGTCACCAAGCACGCCCTGCGCGCGGCGCTGCTGCCGCTGGTGAGCTATCTCGGCCCGGCCTGCGCGGGGCTGCTGACCGGTTCGTTGGTGGTGGAGAAGATCTTCAACCTGCCGGGCCTGGGGAAGTTCTTCGTGATCAGCGCCCTCCAGCGCGACTATACGGTGGTCATGGGCATGGTGATCTTCTACGCCGCCCTGGTGCTGATTCTGAACCTGATCGCCGACCTGCTCTACGCCGTGCTGGACCCGCGGGTGCGGTTGTCATGAGCGGCGCATCGATCCTGGTTCCCGGTTCGCGCGACGGCGCCAAGGTCATGGAGACCGCGGCGCTCAAGGGCCGCAGCCTGTGGGACGACGCCCGCCGCCGCCTGTTCCGCAACAAGGCCGCGGTCGGCAGCATGATCGTCCTGGCGATCCTGGTGGTCGCCTCCATCGTCGGCCCGCACCTGACGCCCTACACCTATGACGAGATCAACAAGAACGACGTCTGGGTCGGCCCGCTGACCGGCGCCCATCTGCTGGGGACCGATTCGCTGGGGCGCGACCTGCTGGCCCGCCTGCTGATGGGCCTGCGCGTTTCGCTGGCCATCGGGTTGGTGGCGACCTTCGTGTCGCTGATCATCGGGGTGGCCTGGGGCGCGGTCGCCGGCTTCATCGGCGGCCAGCTGGACGAGGTGATGATGCGCGTCGTCGACGTGCTCTATTCGCTGCCGTTCATCTTCTTCGTCATCCTGCTGATGGTCACCTTCGGCTCGAACATCATCCTGATCTTCGTGGCCATCGGGGCGGTGGAGTGGCTGACCATGAGCCGCATCGTGCGCGGCCAGACCCTGACCCTGAAGCACAAGGAGTTCGTCGAGGCCGCCCGCGCCGCGGGCCTCAGCCAGGGTGCGATCATCGCCCGCCACATCGTGCCCAACCTGCTGGGGCCGGTGGTGGTCTATGTGACGCTGACCATCCCGGCGGTGATCCTGGCCGAGAGCTTCCTGAGCTTCCTGGGGCTGGGGGTGCAGCCGCCGATGGCCTCGCTCGGCACTCTGATCTCCAACGGCGCCCAGGACATGGAGCTGGCCTGGTGGCTGCTGCTGTTCCCCTCGCTGGTGATGATCGTGACGCTGATGTGCTTCAACTTCATCGGCGACGGCCTGCGCGACGCCATCGACCCCAAGGATCGTTGAGGCGTCGCGAGGCGCCGTTTCATCCCGGGCGGTGCATGGCGCAAAGCTTGTTGCCGTCGGGATCGCGCAGGTAGGCGAGGTAGAGCTTGACCACGCCGCTCTCGCGGACGCCCGGGGGATCCTCACAGGTGGTTCCGCCGTTCGCCACGCCGGCGGCGTGCCAGGCGTCGGCCTGTTCCGTCGTCTTGCAGGCGAAGCCGATCGTACCGCCGTTGGCCGCCACGGCCGGCTCGCCGTTGATCGGCTTGGACACCGAAAAGACGCCCGTCGGGGTGCGGTAGAAGATCCGGTGGCCGTCGACCCGGGCCGGCGGCACGTCGAGCGTGGCGAGCAGGGCGTCGTAGAACGACTGGGCCTTTTCCAGGTCGTTGGTGCCGATCATGATGTGCGAAAACATGGTCTCATCCTCCCCGTACCAGCCGTGTCGGCTGGGAATCACATCGAAAATAGACTTCGAACGATCCCCATTAGCCCGGGGCGCGACGTTGATTCAATCGTCCCGGTGAACCTTGATCCCGCTATGGGTGCCTTCGAGCGAGAGCATGTAGCTGCCTAGCGATGCGCGCTTGATCCGCACCGCCATGCCCGGCTTCGGCTGACGCGTGAGGTCCCCGCTATCGACCTGGCGCCAAACCTGCCCCCCTTCGATCTGCAGCACCAGCTTGCCGGATCTGTCGCGCGAAACCGCCTCGATCCTGGCCGCAACCTCATCGAGAGCTTCCGGCTTTTCGCCCCGGTCGAAGATGCTCAGCGAGGGCAGGTTGAAGCCGAAGCCTTGACGGCGCACGGATCGGGCCTGTTCGCGGTCGACCACCACGATATCGCCCGAGGCTTCGGCTTTCTCGACGAAGCCGGTGGCCGCGTCGTAGCAGGCCAGGCGCGATGGACCCTCCGTCAGCTTGCGGCAGTCGAACAGGGCCTGGAGCGCCGCGGCCCGACCCTCCACCGCCGGCGGCGCGGCGGCGGCGATTGTCGCCGTGAAGAGAACGGAAAATACTCCGGCGGCCACACTTGCCCGCGCCCCAAAACGTGTCATCGGTTTGATCCCATGTCCCTGCTGAAACCTATGTTTACGTCCGCACGCCTCGCACGCAATCTGGCGATGGTGATGATCGCCGGCCTTTCGGTCGCCGCCTGCACCCCGCAGAAGGCCACGCGGCCGGCCTGTCCGCAGGGCAAGCTCTGCCTGCTGCGGGGGAACGGCCCCGAGCCGATCTCGCTGGATCCCCACCTGATCACCGGCACCTGGGAAGACCAGATCCTGTCGGACGTGATGGTCGGGCTGGTGCAGGACGACGCCGCCGGCAACCCGATCCCCGGCATGGCGGAGCGCTGGGAGACCAGCGCCGACGGCCTCGTCTGGACCTTCTACCTGCGTGACGCGGTCTGGTCGGACGGCGTGCCGGTGACCGCCGACGACTTCGTCTTCTCGCTGCGCCGCATCCTGTCGCCCGAACTGGCGTCCGAGTACGCCTCGATGCTCTACCCGATCAAGAACGCCCTGCTGGTCAACGAGGGCAAGGCGCCCCCCAGCGCGCTCGGCGTGCGTGCGGTCAGCCCCAAGGTGCTGGAGATCCGCCTGGAGCATCCGGCCCCCTACCTGCCGCAGATCGCCAAGCACCAGACCATGTATCCGGTGCCCAAGCATGTGGTGGAGAAATGGGGGAAGGACTGGACCAAGCCCGCCCACTGGGTGAGCAACGGCGCCTTCAAGGTCACCGAGTGGCGCCTGGGCGACTATGTGAAGGTGGTCAAGAATCCGCGCTTCTACGACGCCGACAAGGTCTGCCTGGATGAGGTCTATTACTACCCCACCAACGACGCCATCAGCGCCGAGCGGCGGGTCAAGCGCGGGGAACTCGATCTCAACACCGATATCCAGTCCAACCGCATCGCCCTGCTCCGAAAGGAGATCCCGGCCTATGTGCGCACCCACACCTATCTCGGCGTGGCCTACCTCGCCTTCAACAGCCATGTGCCGGCTCTGAAGGACCGCCGGGTGCGTATCGCCCTCGACATGGCCATCGACCGTGATTTCATCACCGCCAAGCTGCTGCGGGGCGACCAGACGCCGGCCTATACCTTCACCCCGCCGGGCGTGGCCAACTACCCCGTCGCCACGCCGCCCGTCTGGGCGTCCTGGACCCTGGAACGGCGTCAAGCTGCGGCCCGGGCCCTGCTGGCCCAGGCCGGCTTCGACGCCGCCCATCCCTTGAAGCTGGAGATCAAGCATCGCAATTCGGCCGACCCGATGCTGGTGATGCCGTCGATCCAGGCCGACTGGAAGATGATCGGCGTCAACGCGACCCTGGCGCAGAACGAAACCCAGATCGCCTACGCCGCCTATCGGTCGCGCGACTTCCAGGTGGCCGACGCCGCCTGGATCGCCGACTACAACGACGCCATGAGCTTCCTCTACCTGCAGCAATCGTCCACCGGCCCGCAGAACTACGGCGACTACAGGAACCCGGTCTACGACGCGCTGCTGGCCAAGGCCGACAACGAGCCGGACGCCAAGGTCCGGGCCGGATACCTCGCCCATGCCGAGCGGGTGATGTTGCGGGACGCCCCGGTCGCGCCGCTCTTCTTCTATATCAACAAGAACCTGGTCAGTCCCAATGTGACGGGTTGGGTCGATAACATTATCGACCACCACAGGACCAGATACCTGTGCCTGAAGAGCGGAAAGCCCGATTTAAAGGGGTAAAAATTGCGCCTTTGGCCTCTAGGCGCCTGCTATGTGACCAGAATGAGACATGTTGATACCGTCGTCATTGCCGGGTGGTAATGTACGTTGACCGATAACTCGTAACCCTCGTAACACCCACGTAACCGGGCGCTCTTGGCCCTGGGATCTCAACCCGTGGGGTTGGTCAGCCGGCGTGTCGCCGGGCTGGCCGATGGAGGGATAAACCTTGAAAATTGACACCACTCGGGAGCGCTTGCTGGCGTCTTCCATCATCTGCGGAGCCGCGCTGCTCGCCTGCGCGTCGACGCCCGTCTTCGCCCAGGATGCCGAAGTCTCGGAAATCGTCGTGACCGGCTCGCGTATCCCTCAGCCGAACCTTACCAGCGTCAGCCCGATCCAGGTGGTTTCCGACAAGGAATTCAAGCTGACCGGCAAGACCGACGTCGTCGACCTGATGAACAACCTGCCGCAGAACTTCCAGAATGCGGCGACCGATTTCTCCAACACCTCCAATCCGCTCAGCTCCCCCGGCGGCGTCTCCACCGCCAACCTGCGCGGGCTTGGCCCGCAGCGGACATTGGTGCTGGTCGACGGCCGTCGCCTGGGCATCGGCGACGCCAACACGGGCAACCCGAACCCCGCGCCCGACCTCAACCAGATCCCGGCCCAGCTCGTCGACCGCGTCGAAGTGCTGACCGGCGGCGCCTCGGCGACCTACGGCTCCGACGCCATCGCCGGCGTCATCAACTTCGTGATGAAGCACAATTTCGAGGGCATCCAGGTCGACGCCCAGACCGGCGTCTACCAGCACAGCCAGGGCAACGACCAGATGCAGGGGCTGCTCGACGCCGCGGGCTTCCCCAAGCCGAAGGACCATGTCTGGGACGGCCGCTCGAAGGACCTCTCGATCGTGATGGGCACCAACGGCTTCGACGGCCGGGCCAACATCACGGTCTATGCGAACTACCACAAGCAGAGCCCGGTCAGCCAGGCGACGCGGGACTTCTCGGCGTGTCAGCTTCGGATCACCGGTGGCGTGACGCCGCGCTGCGCCGGCTCGCCCAACTCCAACCAGTTCATCGCCACCACGGGCGGCGGCAGCGGCGTCGGGCTGAACACCGGCTTCACGGTCATCGGCAACCAGTTCGTGGATTACGCGAGTTCACCGGCCGGCGGCGATCCGCCGCTGCTGTTCAACTCCAACCCCTACCAGTATCTCGCGCACGATGACTCGCGCTATTCGGCGGGATTCTTCTCGCACTATGAGGTCAACAAGAACCTCGACATCTACGCCGACTTCTCCTTCATGAACGACCGCGCGACGACGACGGTGGCGCCCTCGGGCCTCTTCCAAGGCAGCGGGCCGTCGGAGAACGGCGGCTATCTCGTCAACTGCAACAATCCGTTGCTCAGCGCCCAGCAAGCCGCCACGCTTTGCTCGGCCGATGAGATCGCCAGCGGCGCAAACTCCGACGTCGTGATCGGTCGCCGGAACATCGAAGGCGGTCCGCGCTCCAGCTTCTACGAGCATCAGAACTACCGCGCCGTCCTGGGCGCCCGGGGCGAGGTGCCGCAGTTCTCAGGATGGAAGTACGACGTCTTCGGCTCGTACTATTACACGACGCTTTTCCAGAACAACACGAACTACCTGAGCAATTCGCGCATCCAGAATGCGCTTCAGGTCGTCAACGTGAACGGCGTGCCGACCTGCCTCTCGGTGGTCAATCGCACCGATACTTCCTGCGTGCCCTACAACATCTTCAGCCAGGGCGGCGTCACCCAGGCCCAGGTCGACTACCTCAACTCCTTCGGCACGTCCTACGGCCGGGTGGAAGAGGTCATCTACCAGGGCAACCTGACGGGCGACCTGGGCCAATACGGGATCAAGTCGCCGTGGGCCGACGACGGCGTCGCCATCGCGATCGGCGGCGAGCATCGCCGGCAGGTCTACCGCTACGCCCCTGACGTCGCCGAGCTCTCCAACGACCTTTCCGGCTTCGGTGGAGCGAGCACCCCCATCAACGCCAGCCTGGGCGTCAGCGAAGCCTACGGCGAGTTCCGTGCACCCCTGGTGCAGGGCCGCCCCTGGATCGACGAACTGACCCTGGACGCCGGCTATCGCTTCTCGCGCTATTCGACGGACGTGGAGGCCAAGACCTACAAGGTCGGGCTGCAGTATGCTCCAACCTCCGACATCCGGTTCCGCGCCTCCTACCAGCAGGCGATCCGGGCCCCGAATATCGTGGAGCTGTTCAACCCGCAGTCGGTGACCAACACCAGCGAAGTGTCGTCCGACCCGTGCGCCGGTACGGCGGATGCTCCGGCGACCGCGCGCTTCGCGGCCTGCGCCAACACTGGCGTCACGGCCCTGCAGTACGGCAACGGCGGTTCGACCAATCGGATCATCCAATGCCCTGCCGGCCAGTGCGCGGTGCTGAACGGCGGCAATCCGGACCTGGACCCGGAAAAGGCCAAGACCTTCTCGGTCGGGTTCACGGTGACGCCGAGCTTCCTGAGCGGCTTCACCGGCAGCATCGACTACTATGACATCCGGCTGGACCACACGATCAGCAAGGTCCCGCTCGACTTCTCCCTCGACCAATGCCTGAACACCGGCGACCCGACCTTCTGCGCGAACGTCGTGCGTTCGGCCAACGGCGGCATCTTCGGCACCTCGGTGGCCGGCGGCGGCTATATCAGCGGCACGTCAGTCAACATCGGCGCCGGCAAGACCACCGGCATCGACATCCAGATGGCCTACAACGTGCCGATGGATTCGCTGGGCCTGGACAAGTACGGCAGCGTCCAGATCGCCTTCGCGGGCTCGGAACTACTGGACGCCACCACCAAGCCGACCCCGGCCGCTCACACCTATGACTGCGCCGGCCTCTTCGGTCCGACCTGCCAGACGGTGAACCCGAAATGGCGCCACACCCTTCGGGCCAGCTGGCAGACCCCGTGGGATCTGCTGCTGTCGGCCCAATGGCGCTACATCGGCAAGGTCAAGCTGGAGAGCAACACCGACGACGAGACCCTGAGCAGCGGCACGTTCGACCAGTTCGACGCCAAGATGGGCGCCCGCAGCTACTTCGACCTTTCGGGCATCTGGAACGTCCGCACCGGCTTTGCGGTGCGTGCGGGCATCAATAACGTGTTCGACAAGGATCCGCCGATCATCGACTCGGCCATCGCCGGGACGGGCCTTCCGAACGCCTACCCCACCTACGACCTGGTGGGCCGTCAGATGTTCATCGGCTTCACCGCCAACTTCTAGGATCTCGGCCATCGAAGGGCTGGGGGCGGCGGAGCGATCCGCCGCCCCTCTGCTTTAGACAAGGCGACGGAGCGCCGATGGCTCGGCCCGGGGAGGAGGCGATGACGCAGGACTGGCCCGACCGACGCGCGCTCGGCCTGGGCCTGGCGGCCATTGGTCTGGCGGCCATTGGTCCGGCGGGCTGTGCAGGCTCCGGCGATCGTCCGATCCTGGTCAACCTCGCCGACCTGCCGCCGCCCGCCGAGCCGGCCCCCGGCGACGCTGGCGCGCTGCTGGGCACCGGCTCCGATGCGGCGGGGCGTATCACCGTGCCGGTGCGCATCAACGGGCAGGGGCCTTTCGATTTTGTCGTCGACACAGGCGCCAACCGCACGGTGGTCGCCACCGAGCTGGCGCTGAAGCTCGGGCTTCCCGATCGTGGCCCGGCCGACATCCACGGCATCGCCGGCGTCGAGCCGGCCCGGAAGGCCTTGATCGACCTGTTGGAGGTCGACGAAGTCGCCACCCGCGGAATCCTTGCGCCTACCCTGCCTCGGTCGCGCATGGGCGCCGCGGGCCTGCTGGGCGTCGACGTCCTGCGAGGGCGGCTGGTCACCATCGACTTTGTGCGCAATGAGCTGCGGATCGGGCCGTCCCGGCGCAATGCGGAGCGCTCGGCCTTCGACGTCCGCCGGGATGCAACCGGACTTGCTCCGCGCGACCTGGGAGGGCCGGGGGTCGCCGTGCCGGCCCGCTACCGGTTCGGCCAGCTGATCATCATCGGGGCCGACGTGGCTGGCCGCCAGGTCACCGCCTTCATCGATTCCGGCTCGCAGAGTACGGTGGGCAACGGGGCCCTGCGTCGCCTGGTGGTCGGCGCCGAGAGTGACCCGAAGGCGCGCCGCTACATGGTCCCGATCATGAGCGCCACGGGCCAGACGGCGCAGGCCGACATCGCCGTCATGCCGTTGTTGCAGATCGGCGGATTGCGGATCGCAAGCCTGAGCGCTGCCTTCGCCGACCTGCATGTGTTCGATATCTGGCAACTGGCCGCCAAGCCCAGCCTGCTCATCGGCGTCGATGTGCTGAGCCAGTTCAACGCCATCCAACTCGATTACGGCGGGCGGAAGGTGATCTTCTACCCCCGCCGCAAGCCGGTTTCGGGCTAGCGCACCGGCGTCGGCGCCAGCACCAGGGCGCCGCCGTCGCGCATCCGGGCCGCCGCCATCTCGTCGATCACGCCCTGGGCGCGGGGATCGCCCAGCACCCAGGCCGCGGCCGCCAGCGTCCGCACCGACGTCGCCGAGACGCCCAGCGCCTGCTGCAAGGCCTCGATCGGCGAGGTGGTGGGCGACATGCGCTTCAGGTGCGTCGCGCCCTTGATGCCCGCGAGCGCCTTGGCCCTGTCCACCGCCTGGTAGAAGCCGCCGACCTCGTCGATCAGGCCCAGGTCCTTGGCTTGCGCCCCTGTCCAGACACGGCCCTTGGCGATCTCGCGCACGCGCTCCACCGGCAGCTTGCGGCCCTCGGCCACGCGGGCGATGAAATTGCCGTAGATGCGGTCCATCCAGGTCGCGAAGGCCGCCCGCTGGCCGGGGGTGAAGGCGTTGCCGATCCCGAAGGCGCCGGCGTAGGACGAGCCGACGGTGGTCTGGCGCACGTCGATCCCGAAGTGGGCCAGCGCCTCGGCCAGGGCGAACTTGCCGCCGAAGACGCCGATCGAGCCGGTCAGGGTCGAGGGCTGGGCCACGATGGCCGAGGCTTCCGACGAGATCCAGTAGCCGCCGGAGGCGCCATAGGTCCCCATGCTCACCACCACCGGCTTGTTGGCGGCCTTGGCCGCGCGGACGCCGGCCAGGATCTGCTCCGACGCGGTGTCGGACCCGCCGGGCGAGTTCAGGCGGAAGACGACGGCCTTGACGCTGTCGTCCTCGGCGGCCTTGTAGAGCGCCTTGGCGACGTCGTCGGAATAGATGTTGGAACTGCCGCTGAAGGGGTTTCCGCCGCCGTCCTTGCCGGTGACGATCGCGCCTTCGGCCTCGATCAAGGCGATGGCCGGGGTCCCGCCGTCCAGTTCGTCGGTCTTGCGCGTGCGCCGGTAGTCGTCGAACTCCACCAGCTTGGCGCCGGTCCCGGCGCGGGCGAGGATCGAGGTCTCGGCCTCCTTCACCTGGCCGACCTTGTCGATCAGGTGCAGCCGCAACGCATCGTCGGCGAGGTAGGGGCCGGCTTCCAGCGAGGCCTGCAACTCTGCGGGGACGAGCTTGCGGTCGGCGGCCACCCCGGCGATGGCGGTCTGGTAGACCGATCCCATCCACGAGGTCTCCGACTCCCGGTGGGCCGGGGTGTAGTCGTCGTAGAGGTAGGGATTGACGGCGTTCTTGTACTCGTAGCGCTGCTCGTACTCGGCCTTCACGCCGTACTTGTCGAACAGGCGCTTGAAGAAGACGTCCTCGTTGGCGATGCCGGTGACCTGGAACGAGGCGCCGGGCTGCATCCACAGCTCGCCGCTGGAGGCGCCCAGCATATAGGTCGAGGTCACGAAGCCGGACGGATACAGGCCCTGGCTGTGGGCCAGCACCGGTTTGCCGGTGGCGCGGAAGCTCTTGAACGCCAGCCGCAGTTCGTCGGCGGCGGCCGGCTCCACGCCGCCTTCGGGCAGGCGGACGAACAGGCCTTTGACGCTGTTGTCCTTTTCGGCGCGATGCAGCGTCTCGATGATCGACATCACCGAGGTCGAGCGCCGGCCCAGGCCAGCCAAGGGATTGCTCGGCTCCTGGTCGGTCAGCGGATCGCGCAGGTCCAGTTGCAGCACCGCATTGGCCGGCACCGGCGGCGGCTTGGCCGCGCCGGCCGCCACCATCACCAGGACCACCGGGATGCCGATCAGGAAGACCACCAGCCCCGCGAAGACGCCGGCCATGGTGATGAGGAACTGCTTCATTGGGGAATCCGACCTGGGGAGGGGCTTGCACAGGCTATATCGCGCCGGGCCGCGTTCAAATGGGCGCCGCCGAGATTAGCGGCTTTTCCCGCGTGATCTCCGGCAAGGCCGAGCCGCGTGGAGAGGCGCCTGTCGCCGCAAGGCGCCCAAACCCTCGGCGCCATGGCCTTCGGACAGGATTTCGTGGTATTACGAATTGTCTTTTCCGTAATACTCGCCAAGGGTCCGCCCATGACCAACGACGCCTTCCAGCTCGCGCGCCTCAGCGTCAGCCTGCCGGCCGAGCTGCTGGCCCAGCTCGACGCCATGGTGGCCGAACGCGGCCTGCCCAGCCGTTCGCAGATGATCGCCGAGCTGATCCGGCACGAACTGGCCGAACATAGCGAGGGCGTCGAGGGCGCGGTCCTGGCCGGCACCATCACCCTGATCTACCGCGCCGAAAGCGGCCGCGTGCGCCAGGCGCTCGCCCAGGCCCAAGGCGGCTTCGTCAAGGAGGTGATCTCCTCCCAGCACGTCTTCCTGGAGGACGACCAGTCCCTGGAGGTCATGCTGGTGCAGGGGCCCTCGGAGCGCCTCCAGGCCCTGTGCGATGAACTGCGCAGGATCCGCGGCGTCCAGCAGATCAAGCTGGTCACCACCACCGCCCTGTTGCCGCCGCTGCACGCCCATGGCGAGGCCGACGGCGAGGCGCCCCACGCCGCCCGGAGTCCGTCGTGAGCAGCACCGCCGATCCCTACGCCGCCCAGGCCCACGCCCGCGCCATGGCCGGAACCCGCGTCGAGGCCATGCCGACCCTGCCGGCGGCTGCGGCCGACGACCGACCGGACGGCGTGGCGGCCGCGGACCTCGTCTGGGCCGAGACCATCGCGCCGGGCGGCTACGGCGCCAAGCAGCTGGCGCGGGGCGCCCGCCTGCGGCTCACCGACCTGGCCGGCGACGCCTGCGCCTCCATGCTGGTCTTCAACGCCGAGCGCCCGGCGGAGCGGCTGAACGTCGCCGACACCGTCAAGGTGCAGTGGAACGCCTATCTGGGCGCCGGGCGGCTTCTCCTCTCGGACATGGGCCGGGTGCTGTTCTCCATCGTCGAGGACACGGCCGAGACCCACGACGCCTTCTGCGGCGCCTCCAGCCAGGCTTCGAACGCCCGCCGGTATGGCGACGGGGTCAACTGGGGCGACCATCCCAACGCCCGCGACCGGTTCGCCCTGGCCGCCGCCAAGTTCGGTCTGGGGCGCAAGGACATCCATCCCTGCATCAACTGGTTCAAGGGCGTCCGCATCGGCGACGACGGCGGGACGAACCTGGACGCCGGCCCCTTCGCGGCAGGCCGCCAGGTGACGCTGCGGGCCGAGATAGACGTCATCGTCGTGCTGGCCAACTGCCCCCATGTGCTGGACGCGCGGGCGGCCTACGCCGTGACCCCGCTGCGGGCGCTCGCCTGGCGCGGCCCGCTCACCGCTCCCGACGATCCGATCCGCACCGCGACGCCGGAAGGCCTGCGCGCCTTCCTCAACGTCGAAGACTATTACGCGCGCTAGAGGACCCGATGACCGATCCCGCCCTCGAAGGCCTGGCCGGCAAGGTGCTGCACGACGAGATCGTCGCGGCCCGCGCGCCGTGGGACTATCCTGTGCTCAAGGGCCAGACCCTGCGGATGGTGGACCTGGAGGGCAACCAGGCCATCGACTTCCTGCTCTACAGCCTCGCCGACGACGCCGAGCGCTACTGCGCCCAGTCCACCATCGCCGCCCAGGGAAACATCTTCCTGAAGGCGGGCGCGGTGCTGCTCTCCAACGAGGGCGCGCCCATGGCGACCATCACCGCCACCAACGTCGCCTATCACGACACCATCGGCGGGGCCTGCTCGTGCGAGAGCAACACCCTGCGCTATGGCCACCACACCAAGAGCCAGCACGCCTGCGTCGAGAACTTCCTGCAGGCCAACGGCCGCCATGGCCGGGGCAAGCGCGACATGGTCTCCAACATCAACTTCTTCATGAACGTGCCGGTGGAGGCCGACGGAACGCTCGGCATCGTCGACGGCATCTCCTCGCCGGGCCTCTACGTCGACCTGCGCGCGGAGATGGACGTGACCGCGGTGGTCTCCAACTGCCCGCAGGTCAACAACCCCTGCAACGGCTTCAACCCGACGCCCGTGCGCATGATCGTGGCGGGATGAGCGGAATGCTCCTGGTTCTCTCCCTACCGCTCACCCCAGCCCCGCTCATCCCGGCGAAGGCCGGGATCCAGGCTGAGGTTCAGGGCGGTCACGGAATCGGCTTGGACCCCGGCCTTCGCCGGGGTGAGCGGGTTTGAGGTTGCATCCCCTGATGTTCTCCAAGGTCCTCATCGCCAATCGCGGCGCCATCGCCTGCCGGATCATCCGTACACTGAAAGAGATGGGCGTCGGCTCGGTCGCGGTGTTCTCTGACGCCGACGCCGGCTCCCTGCACGTCAGCCAGGCCGACGAGGCCGTGCGGATCGGACCCGGCCCCGCGGCCCAGAGCTATCTCGACGTCGACCTGATCCTGGCGGCCGCCAAGGCCACCGGCGCCCAGGCGATCCATCCGGGCTACGGCTTCCTCAGCGAGAACGTCGCCTTCGCCGAACGCTGCGAGGCCGAGGGCATCGCCTTCATCGGCCCGACGCCCGACAACATCCGCGCCTTCGGGCTGAAGCACACGGCTCGCGACCTGGCCCAGGCCCAGGGCGTGCCGCTGGCGCCGGGCACCGACCTCCTGACCGACGCCGCCGCCGCGCGCGCCGCCGCCGTCGCGATCGGCTTCCCCGTGATCCTGAAGGCCACCGCCGGCGGCGGCGGCATCGGCATGAAGGTCTGCGAGGACGAGGCCGCCGTGACCGAGGCCTTCGCCATGGTCGCCCGGCTGGCGGGCGCCAATTTCGCCGACGCCGGGGTCTTCCTCGAGCGTTACGTGCGCGAAGCGCGCCACATCGAGGTCCAGGTGTTCGGCGACGGCCGCGGCAAGGTCGTGGCGCTGGGCGAGCGCGACTGCTCCCTGCAACGGCGCAACCAGAAGGTCATCGAGGAGACCCCCGCGCCGCACCTGCCGCCCGCCACCCGCGCGGCGCTGATGGACGCCGCCGTGCGCCTGACCTCGGCGGTGAATTACCGTTCCGCCGGCACGGTGGAATTCCTCTACGACGCCGAGCGCGACGACGTCTATTTCCTGGAGGTCAACACCCGCCTGCAGGTGGAGCACGGGGTGACCGAGCAGGTCACCGGCGTCGACCTGGTGGAATGGATGATCCGCTGCGCGGCCGGCGACACGAGCTTCCTCGACACGCCGCCCCCGGCGCCCAGGGGCGCCTCGATCCAGGCGCGCATCTATGCCGAGGACCCTGGCCAGGACTACCGCCCCAGTTCCGGCGTGCTGACGGAGGCCTGGTTCCCGCCAGGCCCGCGCGTCGACGCCTGGGTCGCCGACGGCTCGGAGGTCAGCGCCTTCTACGATCCGCTGCTGGCCAAGCTGATCGTCACCGCCAAGGATCGCGAGACGGCGGTGGCGGCCTTGCAGGACGCGCTCGACCGGTCTCGGCTCTCGGGGCTGGAGACCAATCTCGACTGGCTGCGCCAGGTGGCGCGCAGCGACGCCTTCGTCAGCGGTCGCGTCTCGACCCGCGCGCTGGCCGACGTCGTCTATCGCCCGTGCACCATCCGGGTCTTGAGCGGTGGTCCCGCGACGACGGTCCAGGACTACCCCGGCCGGCTCGGCTACTGGGACGTGGGCGTGCCCCCGTCCGGCCCCATGGACGGGCTGGCCTTCCGGCTCGGCGCGCGCCTGCTGGGCAACGGGCCCGAGGCCGCCGGCCTGGAGATCACCGCGCTCGGCCCCACCCTGCTGTTCAACGCCGCGACCACCGCCTGCCTGACGGGCGCGGCGGTCGAGGCCGTCCTCGATGGCGTTCCGGTGCAGGCTTACGCGCCCTTCGCCGTCGCGGCGGGCCAGACCCTGAAGATCGGTCGCGTGAAGGGCGGCGGCCTGCGCGCCTATCTGTCGGTGGCCGGCGGCCTCGACGTGCCGGCCTATCTGGGCAGCCGGTCGAGCTTCACCCTCGGCGGTTTCGGCGGCCATGCCGGCCGGACGCTGGCGGCCGGCGACGTATTGCGCCTGGGCGTGGCGGCGAAAGAGGGATTCGAACCCCCGCTCGCCCCCGACCTGCGTCCGCAGATCACCACCGCCTGGACCGTCCGGGTGCTCTACGGCCCGCACGGGGCGCCCGACTTCTTCACGCCCGAAGACATCGCCATGATCGGCGAGACGGCCTGGCAGGTGCACTACAATTCCAACCGCACCGGCGTGCGCCTGATCGGCCCGAAGCCCCACTGGGCGCGGCGCGACGGCGGGGAGGCGGGCCTGCATCCCTCCAACATCCACGACAACGCCTATGCCGTGGGGGCGGTGGATTTCACCGGCGACATGCCGATCATCCTGGGGCCGGACGGGCCGTCGCTTGGGGGGTTCGTCTGTCCGTTCGTGGTGATCGCGGCCGACCTCTGGAAGGTGGGCCAACTGGCGCCGGGCGACACCGTGCGGTTCGAGGCGGTGGACGATGCGGGCGCCATAGCCGCGGAGAAGGCGCAGGACGGGCTTGTCTCGATGCTCGGTACGGCGGCGCCCCCTCCCCCGAGAGGGGAGGATCAAGACCACCCAGCTGCTCCCCCTCTGGGGGAGCTGTCGGCGAAGCCGACTGAGGGGGACACGCCCATCCTCGGCGTCATCCCGGCGCAGGGTCATCGCCCCACCGTCACCTACCGTCGCCAGGGCGACCGCCATCTGCTGGTGGAATACGGCCCCATCGTGCTGGACCTGGAACTGCGCCTGCGCATCCACGCCCTGATGCTTGAGCTCCAGGCCATGGCCCTGCCGGGCGTCATCGACATCACGCCTGGCATCCGCTCGCTGCAGGTCCACTACGACAGCCGCGTGCTGCCGCAGGGCAAGCTGCTGGGGGCGCTCACGAGCGCCGAGGATCGGCTGGGCGGACTGGACGACTTCGAGATCCCGTCCCGGGTCATCCACCTGCCGCTCTCGTGGAAGGACCCGGCGATCTACGAGACCATCGACAAGTACATCGCCTCGGTACGCGACGACGCCCCCTGGTGCCCGGACAACATCGAGTTCATCCGCCGCATCAACGGCCTGGACTCCATCGAGGACGTCAAGCGGATCGTCTTCGACGCCCGCTACCTGGTGATGGGCCTGGGCGACGTCTATCTCGGCGCGCCGGTGGCCACGCCCATGGACCCGCGCCATCGGCTGGTGACCACCAAGTACAATCCCGCCCGCACCTGGACGCCGCCCAACGTCGTGGGCATCGGCGGGGCCTATATGTGCATCTACGGCATGGAGGGGCCGGGCGGCTATCAGTTGTTCGGGCGCACCATCCAGGTCTGGAACACCTATCGCCAGACCGACGCCTTCATCGAGGGCAAGCCCTGGCTGCTGCGGTTCTTCGACCAGATCCGGTTCTTCGAGGTCAGTCACGAGGAACTGGTCGCCTGGCGCCGCGACTTCCCGCTGGGCCGCCGCCAGATCAGGATCGAGACCGAGACCCTGCGGCTGTCGGACTACCGCGCTTTCCTGGCCGACAATGCGGACAGCATCGAGGCCTTCCAGGCCCGGCGCGGCGCGGCCTTCGACGCCGAGCGCGCCGAGTGGGAGCGGCGCGGCGAGTTCGCCCGCGTCGAGGCGCTGTCGGGCGACGCCGACGCCGTGGTCGAAGCTGTCGCCGTCGAGGCGCCCGAAGGCTGCGAGATGGTGGAGGCGCCGCTGGGCGGCAGCGTCTGGAAGATGCTGGTCCAGCCAGGCGACCGGGTGGAGAAGGGCGCGGTCATCGCGGTCATCGAGGCGATGAAGACCGAGTGCGACGTGCCCAGTCCCTCGGCCGGGATCGTCCGTCAGGTCTACGCCCAGGAGAAGCAGGCCATCGCGCCGGGCGGGCCGATGATCGCCCTGGAGCCCGCCTGATGGGCCAGGTCGCCGCCGTCGCCGCCGACGTCCAAGCCGGCCGGACGAGCGCCCTGCTGGTCGCCGAGCAGGCCCTGGCGGCCATCGAAGCCTATGACGCCATTCAGCCCCAGGCCTGGATCGCGCGTACGCCGCGCGACGTCGTCCTGGCGCGCGCCCGCGAGATCGACGCCAAGGTCGCCGCCGGGGACGTCCTGCCGCTGGCCGGCGTGCCTTTCGCGGTGAAGGACAACATCGATGTCGCCGGCCTACCGACCACGGCGGCCTGTCCCGCCTTCGCCTATGCGCCGGACGCCGACGCCGAGATCGTCGCCCGCCTGCATGCGGCCGGGGCGGTGATGATGGGCAAGACCAACCTCGACCAGTTCGCCACCGGCCTGGTGGGAACCCGCAGCCCCCATGGCGCGCCGGCCTGCGTCTTCAATCGCGAGTATGTCAGCGGCGGGTCGAGCTCGGGTTCGGCGGTGGCGGTCGGCGCGGGGCTCGTGGCCTTCGCGCTCGGCAGCGATACGGCGGGTTCCGGCCGGGTGCCGGCGGCCTTCAACAACCTCGTGGGGCTCAAGCCGACCAAGGGGCGGTGGAGCACCGCCGGCCTGACGCCCGCCTGCCGTTCGCTCGACTGCATCACGGTGCTGGCCGCCGATGTCGCCGATGCGGACCTCGTGGATTCCGTGGTCGCGGGATTCGATGCGGCCGATCCCTATTCGCGCTGGGGGGACGACGTGCGGCCGTTCGGCCCGACCTTCCGCTTCGGCGTGCCGCCCGGCAGCCAGTTGCAGTTCTTCGGCGACCTGGAGGCCGAAGCCCTCTTCCAGGCCGCGGTCGCGCGGCTCGAAGCCATGGGCGGGGTCGCCGTCGAGGTCGATATCCAGCCGCTGCTTGACGCGGCCCTGCTGCTCTACGCCGGCCCCTGGGTCGCCGAGCGCACGGCGGCGGCCGAGAAGATCCTGGCTGAGAATCCCGACGCTATCGACCCGACAGTTCGGACGATCCTGGAGGCCGGGCTTTCGGTCACCGGGGTCGAGACCTTCCGCGGCCTCTATCAACTCCAGGACTATGCCCGCCAGGCCGAGGCCGTCTGGCGCGCGGCGGGCGTCCTGCTGCTGCCGACGACGGGCACCATCTACCGCCTGCGCGAACTGACAGCCGCGCCGCTCGCGCTGAATTCCAACCTCGGCCGCTACACCAACTTCGTGAACCTGCTCGACATGAGCGCCATCGCCTTGCCCGCCGGCTTCCGGCGCAATGCGACCGGCTTCGGGATCACCCTGATCGCCCCGGCCTGGGCCGACCGGGCGCTGCTGGACCTTGGCCGCCGTTATGAGGAGATCGCCCCGATGCCCCAGGCTCCCAGCCTCGACCTCGAAGGCCGGCCCCAGACGGTGCAGATCGCCGTCGTCGGCGCGCACCTGGAGGGGATGCCGCTGCACTGGCAGCTCACCTCGCGCGAGGCCAAGCTGGTGGGCAAGGCCCGAACGGCGCCCGTCTATCGGCTTTACGCCATGACCAGCACCACCCCGCCCAAACCGGCCTTGATCCACGTGGGCGAGGGCGGCGGCGCCATAGAGCTGGAGATCTACGAACTGGGCGTCGAGGCCTTCGGCAGCTTCGTCGTCGAGGTGCCCCCGCCGCTCGCCATAGGGACGGTGACCCTGGAGGACGGCAGTTCGGTGAAGGGCTTCGTCGCCGAGCCGCGCGCCATGGACGGCGCCGAGGACATCACTGCGCTGGGCGGCTGGTGGGCGTTCGTGGCGCGGTGACCCCCTCAGTCGGCTACGCCGACAGCTCCCCAGAGGTGGAGCATCCCAGGAGCAAATCCTCCCCCGGCGCGTAGCGCTTCCTTGGGGGAGGGGACCGCGAAGCGGTGGAGGGGGCCTAGGACCCTGCCGGCTTGTGAGCGTTGTGGTAGGCGACGAACTCCGGCCCGTTGATCTTGCCGTCGTGGTCGGTGTCGGCCTTGGCGAAGTCGGCGGCGGGCAGCTTGTAGGCCACCCACTCGGCCTTATCGATGCGGTCGTCCTTGTTGGTGTCGGCCGGGTGGATGAATCGGCCTTCGGCGGCATGGGCCAGCGAGCCGGCGCCGGCGAGGGCCGCGGCGAGCAGCAGGATCTTCGAGCGCATGGGAACCTCCGTGACTTTCGATCGGCAGTCTGCCCATCGGCATGGCGGAAGTTAGGTCAGTTCGCGACGATGTTTTTCAGCTCGGCCGGGACCGCGCGGCTTTTCTTTTCGTCCAGCGGGAAGTCGTAGACCGCCGTCGCACCGTAGCGGTGCGGCGCCTGGGGATCGCGGCGGCGCTTGTCGAACGCCAGCACGCGGGTGCCCAGCTTGAACGCCTCCTTGATGTCGTGGGTGACCATCAGGATGGTCAGGCCGTGCTCGCGCCACAGATCGGTGATCAGCACATGCATGTCGAGACGCACGCCGGGGTCCAGGGCCCCGAACGGTTCGTCCAGCAGCAGGATGCGGGGCCGCAGGATCAACGCCTGGGCGATGGCCAGCCGCTGCTGCATGCCGCCGGAAAGCTCGCGGGGATAGACGTCCAGGTTATCGCCGAGGCCCACGTGGGCCAGCATGGCGGCGGCCTCCTCACGGGCTTGGCGCCGCGCCGCGCCGAACAGCTTGCCGAGGATCGGCGCGCGCTTGCACTCCAGGCCGAAGGCGACGTTCTCCAGGGCGTTCATGTGCGGGAAAACCGAATAGCGTTGGAACACCACGCCGCGATCGGGGCCGGGCTCGGGCGAGAGCGGCGCGCCGTCCAGCCGCACCCGGCCGCGGGAGGGCGCTTCCTGGCCCGTGGTCAGGCGCAGGAAGGTGCTCTTGCCCGCCCCGGACGGCCCGACGATGGAGACGAACGCCCCTTCGGCGACGTCCAGCGTCACCTTCTCCAGCACGATCTTGTCGCCGTACTCGACCCAGACGTCGTGGAAGGACAGCACCGCCATCAGCGTCCCCTCGCCGGGTGGGCCCAGGAGAAGGTTGCGCGGCTGAGGCTGGCCAGGGCGAAATCCATCAGCACCGCCAGCAGCGAGATCCAGACGACGTAGGGCAGGATGATGTCCATCGCCAGGTAGCGCCGCACCAGGAAGATCCGGTAGCCGAGGCCGACGTCGGCGGCGATGGCCTCCGCCGAGATCAGGTAGACCCAGGCCGGGCAGAGCGACAGGCGCAGCGACTCGATCAGGCGGGGCAGGGCCTGGGGCAGGGCGACCCGCAGGGTGATCAGCCAGGTCGAGGCGCCCAGCGTCTGGGCCTTCACCAGCTGCTCCTCCGGGATGGCGCCGACGTGGCTGGCCAGGTCGCGGACCATGACCGGCACGATGCCGATGAAGATCAGGGCGATCTTCGCCGTCTCCCCCAGGCCGAAGGTGATGAACAGGATCGGCAGTATGGCGATCGGCGGGATCACCGAAATCGCCGCCACCACCGGCCCCAGTCCGGCGCGCATCAGCGGCAGCAGGCCGATGGTCAACCCGAGGATCAAGGTGGTGGCGACGGCCAGCCCTATGCCGATGAAGAGCCGCTTGAGACTGGCGGTGGTGTCGGCCGCCAGCGGAATCTCACCGGTTCGCGGATCGGCCTCGAAGGCCATGATCCTGACCGCCGAGGCCATGGCCGCCGGCGTCGGCAGGATGCGGTCGGTGGGGTTCTCGGCGTGCCGGGCGCTGGACGCCGTCAGATAGACCAGCAGCAGGGCCAGGATCGGGATCAACCCCAGCAGCAGGCGAAGGCCTCCCTGCGGCTTGACGTTCAGCAGGCGTCGCATGAAGGGGTCATTTCTACGGTGCTCATTCGAAATCCCTCTCCCCTTGCGGGAGAAGGCGGCGTGCGGAGCGCGCCGGATGAGGGGGCGCGCTCCGCTGACAGCTGCTTCTGGTGACCGGCTAACCGGCGAGTCCTGAGAGCCCCCTCATCCGACCTCCTGCGGAGGCTTCCTTCTCCCGCAAGGAGAGAAGGAAGCCATCAGTCAGGCGACGCTTCTCAAAGCTTCCCGTCGGCCGCCATCGCCACATAGGTCGGGTCGTAGCGTAGCTTCACATTGTCCTTGTTGCCCAGGATCTTCCCGCCCGGGAACTCGATGCCGATGTCGTCCACCGACTTGGCGCCTTGTCCGAACAGGCCGGTGTCGAAGCTGAACTTCCGCACCTTGTCGTTGCCGGCCACGATCTCGGGGCTGTTCATGAAGGCCAGAGCCGCCTTCGGGTCGGTGTAGAGGAAGGTGGTCTTCAGCTGCGATTCGAAGCCGGCGAGGTCCGTGCCCGAGAGCTTGGCCATCGCCTCGCGGGCGGCTTTGCCCTCGGCGTCGTCCTTGGCCATGATCGACAGCGTCTCGTACCAGATGCCGGCCAGCGCCTTGCCCAGGTTGGGGTTGGCCTTCAGCGTCTCGGTGGAGATCGCCAGGGTGTCGAGGATCTCAGCCGGGATCTTGCTGGAATCGAAGACCTCGGTCGCGCCGGGCTGCTTCTTGATCTCCGACAGTTGCGGGTTCCAGGTCACCACCGCCTGGGTGTCCTTGGCCGAGAAGGCCGCGACGATGTCGGCGTCGGAGGTGTTGACCACCTTGACGTCGGTCATCTTCAGGCCTGCGGTTTCGAGCGCGCGGGCCAGCAGGTAGTGGGAGACCGAGTTCTCCACCAGGTTCACCGGCCGGCCCTTGATGGCGGCCAGCGTCGCGCCGTTCTTCAGGATCACTCCGTCGTTGCCGTTGGAATAGTCGCCCACCATCAGGAAGGTGGTGTCCTTGCCGGCCGCGGCCGGAATGGTCAGGGCGTCCATGTTGGCGGCGGTGACGCCGTCCAGCTTGCCGGCGGTGTACTGGTTCAGGGATTCGACGTAGTCGTTGATCTGCACGACCTTGATCTTCACGTCGTACTTGTCGGCCCATTTCTTCACGATGCCGGCCTGCTCGGCGTAGGCCCAGGGCATCCAGCCGGCGTAGATCGTCCAGCCGATGGTGAATTCCTTGGCCGCCGGCGCGGCGGCGGTCTCCGTCTTGGTCTCGGTTTTCTGACCGCAGGCCGTCAGCGCCAAACCGCAGGCCGCGGCCGTCATGGCGACGCGGAACCCGTTAAGCCACCTGTTCATGGGAACCCCCTGGTGCACGGCCGGCCGAAGGGGCCAGCTCTCTGCGATATTACAATCTGGCAAATTCGTAATAATCCATCGGCGCGTGCCGCATCGCGCCGGCGGCCTCTCCGGCGCCGCGTTTATGGGCGCCGGCCGGGCGATCTGACCGTCCGCAGGTCATCGCTCGCCGGCGGCGTTAAGCCCTTGGTCACCGACGCAGCCTTTCCTCGCCGTCTTTGAGGCGGTGTGACGGGACCTTATGCGGTCAGCTCGTAATCCTTCTTTCGACCACGGCGCGGCTCTGCGCGTGCCCCCGGCCCATGACGTGCGCGGCTGGCGCAACCTGACCCTCTGGCTGGGCGGCGAAGGCTGCGCGCTGGCCGAAGCCGGCGCCGTCGAGGTGGCGACGCCAAACGGCCCGGCCGTGGCGCGGCCCGGCGACTGGATCGTGCTTTCCGTCAGCGGCGCGTTCCACGTCGCCCATAGCCCCCGATCAAGCTAGAACGATATCTTCGCGGCGCGCTATGGCGTCCCGCGCCGCCCGCGCCCATCTGGGGGGCAGGGCGATATCAACCAGCGGGGCCGCGTGGAGCCGATCATTTCCGTCAGGGGTCTGGAGAAGACCTATGCGTCCGGCTTCCAGGCGCTGAAGTCCCTCGACCTGGAGATCAGGCGCGGCGAGATCTTCGCCCTGCTGGGTCCCAACGGCGCCGGCAAGACGACGCTGATCAGCATCATCTGCGGGATCGTCAATCCGAGCCGGGGCGTGGTGCTGGCCGACGGCCACGACATCGTCGCCGACTATCGCGCGGCGCGGGCCAAGATCGGCCTGGTGCCTCAGGAGATCTCGACCGACGCCTTCGAGACGGTGTGGGCCACGGTGAGCTTCAGCCGCGGCCTGTTCGGCAAGCCGCCCAACGGCGCCTACATCGAGAAGGTGCTTCGCGATCTCTCGCTATGGGACAAGAAGGACAGCAAGATCATCACCCTGTCCGGCGGCATGAAGCGCCGGGTGATGATCGCCAAGGCGCTCAGCCACGAGCCGCAGATCCTGTTCCTCGACGAACCCACCGCCGGGGTCGACGTCGAGCTGCGCCGCGACATGTGGGAGATGGTGCGCTCGCTGCGCGAGACCGGCGTCACCATCATCCTGACCACCCACTATATCGAGGAGGCCGAGGAGATGGCCGACCGCATCGGGGTGATCAGCAAGGGCGAGATCATCCTGGTGGAGGACAAGGCCGTCCTCATGCAGAAGCTCGGCAAGAAGCAGCTGACCCTGCAACTGCAAGCGCCGCTCGCCGCCATCCCGGCCGATCTCGCCGGCCCGCAGCTGGACCTGTCGGCCGACGGCCACGAGCTGACCTACACCTTCGACGCCCAGGGCGACCGCACCGGCATCGCCGGCCTGCTGCGGCGATTGAGCGAGCACGGCATCGACTTCAAGGACCTGCAAACGAGCCAGAGCTCGCTGGAGGACATCTTCGTCAGCCTGGTGAGGCAGCGCCCATGAACCTGCACGCGATCCGCGCCATCTATGGCTTCGAACTGGCCCGCTGGTTCCGCACGCTGCTGCAGTCCATCGTCTCGCCGGTGCTGTCGACCTCGCTCTATTTCGTGGTCTTCGGCTCGGCCATCGGGTCGCGGATGACCCAGATCGACGGGGTCAGCTACGGCGCCTTCATCGTGCCCGGCCTGATCATGCTGTCGCTGCTGACGGAGAGCATCTCCAACGCCTCCTTCGGCATCTACTTCCCGAAGTTTTCCGGCACCATCTACGAGGTGCTGTCGGCCCCGATCTCCCATGTGGAGATCGTCATCGGCTATGTCGGGGCCGCCGCCACCAAGTCGGTCATCCTGGGCTTGATCATCCTGCTCACGGCGCGGCTCTTCGTGCCGTTCAACATCGCCCATCCCTTGTGGATGGCCGGGTTCCTGGTCCTGACCGCAGTCACCTTCAGCCTGTTCGGCTTCATCATCGGCATCTGGGCCGACGGCTTCGAAAAGCTGCAGATCGTGCCGGCCCTGATCGTCACGCCGCTGACCTTTCTCGGCGGCAGCTTCTATTCCATCAGCATGCTGCCGCCGCTCTGGCAGAAGGTCACGCTGTTCAACCCCGTGGTCTATCTGGTCAGCGGATTCCGCTGGAGCTTCTACGGCATTTCCGACGTCGGGGTCGGCGTCAGCCTAGGCATGACCCTGATGTTCATGGTCCTATGCCTGGCGGTGATCTGGTGGATCTTCAAGACCGGCTACCGCCTCAAATCATAGGGCAGGGAGAAGCCAAGGCGATGGGCGAGCGCGTTCTCTACGATCTGGAGGGCGCGGAGGATGAGCGCCGGTTCAGTCCCTATTGCTGGCGGGCCAAGCTCGCCCTGGCCCACAAGGGCCTGCCGGTGGAGACGATCGCCTGGCGGTTCACCGACAAGGACGCCATCGCCGCCTCCGGCCAGGACAAGGTCCCCGTGCTGGTGGACGGCGATCGTGTCGTCTCCGATTCCTGGGCCATCGCGGTCTATCTGGAGGAGACCTATCCCGACCTGCCGTCCTTGTTCGGCGGGCCGCAGGCCATGGCGGTGACGCGCTTCATGAACACATGGTCCGACCGGGCGATGATCTTCCCCATCGCGCGCATGCTGGTGGCCGACATCCACGACCATGTCCACGAGAAGGACCGCGCCTATTTCCGCGCCTCGCGGGAGAAGCGGTTCGGCCTCAGCCTTGAGGACGTCAGCGCCGACCGCGACGTCCGGGTGGTCGAATTCCGCAAGGTGCTGGACCCGCTTCGGGCGGTGCTGGCCGAACAGCCCTTCGTGGGCGGCGAGGCGCCGACCTACGCCGACTACATACCGTTCGGCGCCTTCCAGTGGGCGCGCTGCATCAGCAAATTCGAACTGCTGGAGAACGGCGATCCCATCGTCGCCTGGCGCGAACGCATCGGCGACCTCTTCGACGGCCTGGCGCGCAAGGGGCTTTGCGCGCCGGCGATCTAGGATTTTGTCCGGCCGATCCTGAGCCTGGGCTTGCGCGGCGCCGGCGCGGGCTTTTTCGGATGCGGCGCCGGCAACGGCGGCAGCACCGCTTCCTCGCCGTCGGCCAGCAGACGGGCGGCCATCAGCAGGTCGGCCTTGACCGCGCCGTAGTCGGCGCGCTCCACCCAGGCGCGCACGGCGGCTTCGGTGAAGGCTTCCGACAGGCCGGTCACCTCCACGAACGCCGGGGGATCCTTCAGCACCAGGGGGTCGCTCTCGGCGCGGGCCTTCAGCGCGGCGAGCAGGACCGCGATATTGCGCTTGGGATCGGTCCGGAAGACGACGTCGACCCTGCGCCGGTCGTGGAAGCTCGTATTGACGATGACGTCGCCGAACACCTTGCCGTTAGGAAACACCACCTTGGTGTTGTCCGGCGTCGCCAGTTCGGTGACGAACAGGTCCAGGGCCCTGACCGTGCCGGTGCGCCCGCCGATCTCCACCACGTCGCCGACGCGATAGGGCCGGAACAGCAGCAGCATCACCCCCGCCGCCACATTGCTGAGCGCGCCTTGCAGGGCCAGGCCCACCGCCAGCGACGCCGCCCCCAGCACGGCCAGGATCGAGGTCGTCTGCACACCCAGCTGCTGAAGCACCGCCACCACGCCGACCGTGATGACGGTGTAGCGGGTCAGCGAGCCGCCGAAGCTCTGCAGGGTGACGTCGGTCTCGCCATGGGGATGGGCGCGCGCCAGAATCTTGCGGATCAACCTGGCCGCCCAACCCGCCGCCCAGAAGGTCACCGCCAGAATGATGGCGGCGACCACCAGGTTCACCGCCAGGTCGCCGGCGGCGTTGATGAACTTGTGGATCACGCTCTCGTCGGTGAGGACGGTCTGTCGGAAGCGTTGGCTGACTTCGGAATCGAAGGTGGCGGGCATGACTTGATCTAGCCCGAACGCGTGGCGCTTCAAAGGCGCCGGAACTTGGCGGGATGCGGCGTGTTTGGGGAGTCCGGGCCAGGAGGCCCCTCACCAGATACCGAGGTCGCCATGCCGAACACAGCCAAGAGCCAGACCGCCAAGACCGCCACCACGCGCCGCCGCCGCACGGGACGCCGCGATCCGTTGGCCATCACCTTGCTGAAGAAGGACCACCGCGAAGTCGACGGCTGGTTCGACGAATACGAACAGCTTGAATCCGACGCCGAGAAGCTCGCCCTGTTCAACAGGATCGCCCTGGCGCTCAAGGTTCATACGACGATCGAGGAAGAGATCTTCTATCCGGAAGAACGCGCCGACGTTGAGGCCGACATGCTGGACGAAGCCTATGTCGAGCACGACGGCGCCAAGAAGCTGATCGCCGAGATCGAGGCGATGAAGCCTGCAGACCAGTACTACGACGCCAAGGTCAAGGTGCTGGGCGAGTACATCAAGCACCACGTCAAGGAGGAGGAACAACCTGGCGGCATCTTCGCCCACGCCAAAAAGGGAGACGAGGACCTCGACGCCATGGGTGAGCGGATGAAGGCCCGCAAGGAAGAGCTGATGGTGCAGATGGCGCCGCCCAAGCGCAACTGACCGCCGCCCTCGGTCGTCGACAAGAAAGGCGTCTCCGACGGAGGCGCCTTTTTCCTTGCCGGGCGTGCGATTGAAGGCGGACGTGGGTGTATGATCCGCTGCTCAACCCTCGCCGAGGCGAAGCCAACGAGAAGGCGCACAAGTGACAAGAGCTTCCGACCTGCATCACCCTCTCTATCTGCCGCAACTGCTGGCCAACGCCTTGAACCAGGATCCCGGGCGTCCGTTGCTGCAGACGCTGGAGGGGGAGACGCTGTCCGTCGGTCAGTTCCGCGACATCACCAGCCAGTTCGTCCAGGCCTTCATCCAGCTTGGCATCGAGAAGGGCGCCAAGGTGGCGGTCATTTCGTCCAATCGGCCCGAGGTGCTGCATGTCACCTATGGGGCCCAGTTGACGGAAGCGATCACGCTTGCGCTACATCCGATGGGATCGCTGGACGACCATCGCTTCGCGATCGAGGACGCCGGGGTCGACGCCCTCGTCTTCGATCCGGGCCGGTTCACGCAGCGCGCGGTGGAGTTGGCCCGCCTTTTACCGACACTGAAACTGCTGTCGATGGGGCCTGGCGAACATGGTCTCGACCTGCTTGCCCTGGCGGCGTCCATGGTTCCGGCGATCCTGAAGGCGCCCCGCGTGGACGGCGACGGCGTCAGCCGGCTCAGTTATTCGGGCGGCACCACGGGCAAGCCCAAGGGGGTCGCCGGCACGCATCGCGTCGGCTTGTCGATGCTCAGTATCATGATGTCGGAATGGGAGTGGCCGACCCCGCTGCGGGTGCTGTCCTGCGCCCCCTTGAGCCACGCCGGCGGCGCCATGTTTCCGCCGACGCTCCTGAAGAACGGCACGTTCCTGGTGCTGCCCGGCTTCGAGCCCGCCGCGGTGATGCAGGCCATCCAGGATCACAGGATCAACTGCGTCATGCTCGTGCCGACGATGATCTACGCCATCCTCGATCATCCGCGCTTCGACGAGTTCGACCTGTCGAGCCTGGAAACCGTCTTCTACGGCGCCTCGCTGATGTCGCCCGTGCGGCTGAAGGAAGCCATCGAACGCATCGGGCCGGTGTTCTTCCAGTTCTACGGGCAGGTGGAGGCGCCGATGACCGTAACCGTGCTGCGTCGCGCGGAGCATGACACGTCGGATCTGCAACGCCTGGCGTCCTGCGGGCGGCCGGTGCCCTGGCTCGACGTGGAACTGCTGGATTCCGAAAATACCCCGGTCCCGGACGGCGAGCCGGGCGAGATCTGCGTACGGGGCCCCTTGGTGATGGAGGGCTATCGCAACAACCCCGAGCTCAACGCCGTCACCCTGGCCGGCGGCTGGTTGCACACCGGCGACGTGGCGGTGCGGGATGCCGGGGGCTTCCTGCGCATCGTCGATCGCAAGAAGGACATGATCGTCACCGGCGGGTTCAACGTCTTCCCGCGCGAAGTGGAGGACGTCCTGTCAGGCCATCCGGCCGTGGCCCAGGTCGCGGTGATCGGCGTGCCTGATCCCAAGTGGGGCGAGGCGGTGAAGGCCGTCGTCGTGCTGCGGCCCGGCGCGACGGGCGACGCCGCCGAACTCATCGCCCTGGTGGCGGCGAAAAAGGGGTCTTTCCAGGCGCCCAAGAGCATCGACTTCATCGAGGCGCTGCCGCTGACCCCGGTGGGCAAGCCCGATAAGAAGGCGCTGCGCGCGCTCTATCTCGCGGCGTCGCCCGTCCCGGCCTGACGACCGGCGAGGCGCGGAGCCAGCATGGCGGCCTGCGCCCTGACCGTCGCCAACAGCCAGTCGCGCACGACCCTGATGCGCAGGCTTTCCTGCAATTCGCGGTGCACCGAGATGTAGAAGGTGCGGGTCAGTTCGACGATCCCCGGCAGGACGGGTTCGAGATCGGGCGCCTGCCTGGCCATGAAGTGGGGCAGGACGCACAACCCCGCCCCGGCTCGGGTCAATTCGAGTTGTGCGCGGATCGAGGAGGAGGTGGTGCGGATGCGCAGGTCCGGATGGATCTCGCGGAGATATCGCAGCTCCGAGGCGTAGATCAGGTCGTCGATGTAGCCGACGAAATAGTGCTGGGGGAGATCCTCGACGCAGGCGGGGCGCGGATGGTCTCGCAGGTAGCGCGGTGCGCCGTAGAGGCCGAGCGAGTAGTCGGTCAGCCGCTCCACCGAGAGCCGGGACGAGGTCGGCGGGCCCAGGGTGACGGCGACGTCGACCTCGCGGCTCGACGCCGAGAGAAAGCCCGCATTGGCCACCAGTTCCAGGTGCAGGCCGGGGCGGCTCGCCAGCAGGGCGGGCGCCGCCGGCGCCAGGACGTGGGCGCCGAACCCCTCCGAGGCGCTGACCCGCACGACGCCGAGCGAGGCGGCGAAGGTGTCGGCTGCGGCCAGCCGCCCGACCGCGGCCTCCACGCCCTGGCTGGCGTCCAGCAACCCCGATCCTGCGGCCGTCAATTGCAGGCCGCGCGGGGAGCGCACGAAAAGCGTCGTGCGCAGGGAATCCTCCAGCCGCTGCACCCGCCTCGCGACGGTGGTGGCGTCCAGGCCCAGCCGACGGGCGCCTTCCTTGAACGACCCCGTGCGGGCGCTGGCGAGAAAGACGCGAAGATCGTCCCAGTCGAGCATCGCCCATCAGTAGTGCATTATTGCAACTCTGGAACGGACAAAAATGCATTGCTTGCCGTGGGCGCGGGATTAGGTTCCGCCGCATCAGGGAGATCCCATGCGCGACATCCGACATTTCATCGACGGCGCGGCCGTGGCCGGCGTCTCCGGCCGCTTCGGCGACGTCTACGCCCCCAACACCGGCGAGATCCAGGCCCGCGTCGCCCTGGCCACGGAGGCCGAGGTCGACGCCGCCGTCCAGGCCGCCGTCCGCGCCCAGCCGGACTGGGCCGCCACGAACCCGCAACGGCGCGCCCGCGTCATGTTCGAGTTCAAGCGCCTGGTCGAGGCCAACATGCAGCCTCTGGCCGAGCTGCTCTCGTCCGAGCACGGCAAGGTGATCGCCGACTCCAAGGGCGACATCCAGCGCGGCCTGGAGGTGATCGAGTTCGCCTGCGGCGTGCCCCACCTGCTTAAGGGCGAATACACCGAAGGCGCCGGCCCCGGCATCGACGTCTATTCCATGCGCCAGCCGCTGGGCGTGGCCGCGGGCATCACGCCGTTCAACTTCCCCGGCATGATCCCGATGTGGATGTTCGGCGTGGCCATCGCCACCGGCAACACCTTCGTCCTCAAGCCCTCGGAAAAGGACCCGTCCCTGCCGGTTCGCCTGGCCGAACTGTTCATGGAAGCCGGCGCCAACGTGGGCATTGACCTGAAGGGCGTGCTCAACGTCGTCCACGGCGACAAGGGCGCGGTCGACGCGATCCTGACCCACCCCGACATCGCCGCCGTCAGCTTCGTCGGCTCGTCGGACATCGCCCAGTATGTCTATTCCACCGGCACGGCCCACGGTAAGCGGGTCCAGGCCATGGGCGGCGCCAAGAACCACGGCATCGTCCTGCCCGACGCCGATCTCGACCAGGTGGTGAAGGACCTGTCGGGCGCGGCCTTCGGCTCGGCCGGCGAACGCTGCATGGCCCTGCCGGTGGTGGTGCCGGTCGGCGCCAAGACCGCCGACGCCCTGCGCGAACGCATGATCGCCGAGATGGAGACGCTGAAGGTCGGCGTCTCCTCGGACCCCGCGGCCCAGTACGGGCCGGTGGTCAGCTCCGCTCACCGCAACAAGATCGCCGACTACATCCAGATCGGCGTCGACGAAGGCGCGGAACTGGTGGTGGACGGTCGCGGCTTCTCCCTGCAGGGATTCGAGAAGGGCTTCTTCATCGGTCCAACCCTGTTCGACAAGGTCAAGCCGGGCATGAAGACCTATCACGAGGAGATCTTCGGCCCGGTGCTGCAGATCGTCCGTGCAGAGAGCTTCGAGGAAGCCGTCGCCCTGCCGTCCAAGCACCAGTACGGCAACGGCGTGGCGATCTTCACCCGCAACGGCAAGGCCGCGCGCGAGTTCGCTTCCCGCGTCCAGGTCGGCATGGTCGGCATCAACGTGCCGATCCCGGTGCCGGTCGCCTATCACAGCTTCGGCGGCTGGAAGCGCTCGGCCTTCGGCGACGCCAACCAGCATGGAATGGAAGGCGTTCGCTTCTATACCAAGGTGAAGACCGTCACAGCCCGCTGGCCTGAAGGCGACGTCGAGGATAGCGCCTTCGTCATCCCCACCATGAGGTGAGGCGACCGCGCGTCGACGGCCTGCCGGCGGCGCGCCAACCGGAGGCGACATGGACTTCAACCTGACCGACGACCAGCGCGCCATCCAGGATGCGGCGCAGGCCTTCGCCGAGGCCGAGCTTGCGCCCCATTCCGCGCGCTGGGACGAGGAGAAGCACTTTCCCGTCGATGTGCTGCGCAAGGCTGCGGCCCTGGGCTTCGCCGGCATCTACATCGGCGACGACGTCGGCGGCTCGGGCCTGACGCGGCTGGACGCCTCCATCGTCTTCGAGCAGCTGTCGCGCGGCGACGTCTCGGTGGCGGCCTATCTCAGCATCCACAACATGGCCGCCTGGATGATCGACCGGGTCGGGTCGCCCGAGCTGCGCCAGCGCTTCCTGCCGGGGCTCACCAGCATGGACCTGCTGGCTAGCTACTGCCTGACGGAGCCGGGCGCGGGCTCGGACGCCGCCTCCCTGCGCACGACCGCCCGGCTGGACGGCGACTGCTATGTCGTCAACGGCTCCAAGGCCTTCATCTCCGGGGGCGGGGTCTCCGACATCTATGTGGTGATGGTCCGCACCGGCGAGCCCGGCCCCAAGGGCATTTCCGCTCTGGTGATCGAGAAAGGATCGGAAGGCCTTTCCTACGGCGCCCAGGAAAAGAAGATGGGCTGGAACGCCCAGCCCACCGCCCAGGTCAATTTCGATAATCTGCGGGTCCCCGTCGCCAACCGCATCGGGGCCGAGGGCGAGGGATTCCGCATCGCCATGACCGGCCTCGACGGCGGCCGGGTCAACATCGCCTCCTGCTCGCTGGGCGGCGCCGGCTTCGCGCTCGACACCGCCCAGGCCTACCTCAAGGAACGTCAGCAGTTCGGCCGCCCGCTGGCCGATTTTCAGGCCCTGCAATTCAAGATCGCCGACATGGCCACCGAGCTGGAAAGCGCCCGCCTGATGGTGCGAAGGGCCGCCGCGGCGATGGACGGCCGCGACCCGCAGGCCACCAAGTACTGCGCCATGGCCAAGCGGTTCGCCACCGACGCCGGCTTCGATATCGCCAACCAGGCGCTGCAACTGCACGGCGGCTACGGCTACCTGCGGGACTACCCGCTCGAACGCATCGTCCGTGACCTGCGGGTGCACCAGATCCTGGAAGGCACCAACGAGGTCATGCGGGTGATCATCGCCCGCGAGATGTTCCGGCAGTGAGCGCTTGGCGCTCCGCCACGATCAATAACAACGCCTTCGGGCCGGGAGGAATGACATGACCAGGATCGCTTTCATCGGCCTCGGCAACATGGGCGGCGGGATGGCCGCCAATCTGGCCAAGGCCGGCCACGAGGTCGCAGCCTTCGACCTCTCGGCCGAGGCCCTTGCGCGCGCGGCGTCCAACGGCTGCACCAGCTCCACCTCCGTCGCCGAGGCCGTCGCCGGCGCCGATGTGGTGATCACCATGTTGCCGGCCGGCCCTCATGTGCGCTCGGTCTACGCTGAGCAGGTGCTGCCCAATGCGCCCAAGACCGCGCTCTTGATCGACTGCTCGACCATCGATGTCGAAAGCGCCCGCGCTGTGGCCGAGCAGGCCAAGGCGGCCGGGTTCCGGTTCGCCGACGCGCCGGTTTCGGGCGGCGTCATGGCGGCCGACGCCGGGACCCTGGCCTTCATGGTCGGCTGCGTGGAAACCGACTTCGCCGAGGTCGAGGCCGCTATCGCCCCGATGGCGCGGGTGACCATATACGCCGGCGAGCACGGCGCCGGCCAGGCCGCCAAGATCTGCAACAACATGCTGCTGGGCATCAGCATGCTGGGGACCTGCGAGGCCTTCGCCCTGGCCGAGAAGCTCGGCCTCGCCGCCGACCGTTTCTTCGAGATCGCCTCGAAATCGTCAGGCCAGTGCTGGTCGGTGTCGAACTATTGCCCCGTCCCCGGCGTCGGCCCGAAGACCCCGGCCGACAACAATTACGACGGCGGGTTCGCCACGGCGATGATGCTCAAGGACCTGAAGCTCGCCCAGGACGCCGCCGCCAAGGCCGGCGGCGCCACGCCGCTGGGCGCGCAGGCCGAGGCGCTCTACGCGATGTTCGCGGGCATGGGTTTCGCCGGCAAGGACTTCTCCGCAGTGATCCAACTGCTCCGCGGCAAGGTTTCGGAGCTGGCTTAGACCCCGCTGTTCCCGGTGAACTTGGCCAGGCCCAGAGCGGTGGCGATCGCCTCGACGCCGGTCCTGGCTGAGGATCGCCCCGCGACGCCTGGGCTGTTCCTCAGATCGGGTCGTAGGGGAAGACGCCCGCCGACGCGCCAAGATCGGTGAAGTTGGCCTTCATGGCCGGGATCGCCTCGTCGATCAGACTCTGGGGCGTCCAGCCGCCGATCTTCGACATCGACTTCACGGGCCGCGGCTGGCTGAACAGCACCACCTCGTTGCCGCGCACGGCGAAGACCTGGCCGGTGACGTCGGCGGCCGAGTCGGCGGCGAGCGCGACGGCCAGTTGCGCCACCTGGTCGGCGCGCATGCCGGTGCGGAACCGCTCGACCCGCTGGGCGCCGGCCTCGTCCTTCACCGGGATGCTGGCGATCATCCGCGTCCAGGCGAACGGCGCGATGACGTTGGAGCGGACGTTCTTGACCGCGCCTTCCATCGCCAGGATGCGCGACAGGCCCATCACCCCCAGCTTGGCGGCGGCGTAGTTGGCCTGGCCGATGTTGCCGATCAGGCCCGAGGTCGAGGTGAAGTGGATATAGGACCCGCCGCCCTGGTTGCGGAAATGCTCGACCGTGGCGCGGCTGATATTGTAGGCGCCGCGCAGGTGGACCTCGATGACGGCGTCCCAGTCGGCGTCGGTCATCTTGTGGAACATGCCGTCGCGCAGGATGCCGGCCGGATTGACCACCGCATGCAGCCCCCCGAAGCTTTCCATCGCCTGGGCGACCATGGCCTGGACGCCGGCCATGCTGGCGACGCTGTCGGAGTTGGAGACGGCCTCGCCGCCGGCGTCGCGGATTTCCTGGGCCGTGGCCTCGGCCGGCCCTGCCGCGCCCTCGTCGCCGCGGATCGAGCCGCCGAGATCGTTGACCACCACCTTGGCGCCTTCACGCGCCGCCAGCAGGGCGCATTCCTTGCCGATGCCGCCGGCCGCGCCGGTGACCAGAACGACCTTGCCCGTGAGTACACCAGACATTTCCAACCTCATGCTTCAGCCGACTTCTCGATCGGCCATGGTTCCTAAAACGATTTTGGCAGGCCCAGCACGTGGGTGCCCACGTGGCTGAGGATCAGATTCGTGGAGATCGGCGCCACCTGGTAGAGCCGCGTCTCGCGGAACTTGCGCTCGATATCGTATTCTTCGGCGAAGCCGAAACCGCCATGTGTCTGCACGCACATGTCGGCGGCGTACCAGGAGGCTTCCGAGGCCAGCATCTTGGCCATGTTGGCTTCCGAGCCGCAGGGTGTTCCGGCGTCGAACATGGCTGCGGCCTTGTCCACCATCAGCGAGGCCGCCGTCAGCTGCACATAGGCGCGCGCGATGGGAAACTGGACGCCCTGGTTCTCGCCGATCGCGCGGCCGAACACCTGGCGCTCCTTGGCGTAGGCGCCGGCCCGGTCGATGAAGAAGCGGCCGTCGCCGATGCATTCCGAGGCGATCAGGATCCGCTCGGCGTTCATGCCGTCCAGGATGTATTTGAAGCCCTTGCCCTCCGCGCCGATCAGGTTCTCCGCCGGGACCTCGAGGTTGTCGAAGAACAGTTCGGTGGTGGCGTGGTTGAGCATGGTGCGGATGGGCCGGATCGTCAGCCCGTTCCCGACGGCCTGGCGCATGTCGACCAGCAGCACGCTCATGCCGTCGCTCGGTTTCGCCGCCTCGTCGCGGGGGGTGGTGCGGCAGAGCAGGACCATCAGGTCGGAGTGTTCGGCCCGGCTGATCCAGATCTTCTGGCCGTTGACCACGTACTTGTCGCCCACGCGCCTGGCGAAGGTGGCGATGCGCGTGGTGTCGGTGCCGCTGGTGGGCTCGGTGACGCCAAAGGCCTGCAGGCGAAGCGCGCCTGAGGCGATGGCCGGCAGGTAGCGGGCCTTCTGCTCGGCCGTGCCGTGCCGCAGGATGGTGCCCATGGTGTACATCTGGGCGTGGCAGGCGCCGCCGTTGCACCCGGACCGGTGGATTTCCTCCAGCACCGCGGTGGCCGCGCCCAGGCCCAGGCCCGATCCGCCGTATTCCTCCGGGATCAGCACCGACAGGAAGCCTGCCTGCGTCAGGGCCTGGACGAAGGCGGTGGGATAGGTGCGGTCGCGATCCAGGTCGCGCCAGTAGGCGCCGGGAAAATCAGCGCAGAGCTTGCGAACCGCCTCGCGGATTTCCGGCCAGGTCTCTTCGGGGTTGTGCGCCATGTCGCCCTCGATTTCCGCACGCTTCCCATAGAGGTCGGGCGCTCATGCGTCCAAAGCATTTCATCGCGCGTAGCCATGCTGAAATGTGATGGCGCGGGCGGGCGCCTGAGGGGGATTCGGCGGCCGCCGTCCTGGCGGCGACCGACCTGCATTCGCCCCGCCGGCCTGAGCCGGCGGGGCGAATGCGACGGGGTTAGGCGCGTTCGATGATGATCGCCGGGGCTTGGCCGCCGGCGGCGCACATGGTGATCAGGCCGCGCTTGAGGTCGCGACGTTCCAGTTCGTCCAGCATGGTGCCGATCAGGACCGAACCGGTGGCGCCGATCGGATGGCCCAGGGCCATGGCGCCGCCGTTGACGTTGACCTTGTCGCGATCGAGCTTCAGGTCGCGGATGAACTTCTCGGCCACCACGGCGAAGGCTTCGTTGATCTCCCAAAGGTCGATGTCGTCGATGGTCAGGCCGGCCTTGGCCAGCACCTTGCGGGCCGCGGGCACGGGAGCGTTCAGCATCAGGGTCGGGCTGTCGCCCATATTGGCTATGGCCACGACGCGGGCCCGCGGCTTCAGGCCATGGGCCTTGGCGTAGGACGGTGAAGCCAGCAGCAGCGCCGCGGAGCCGTCGACGACGCCCGAGGAGTTGCCCGCGTGGTGGACGAACTTGATGTCCAGGCCGGGATGCTTCTGCAGGATCAGGCTGCGATAGGTGGCGCCGCTCTCGTCGATCGGGATGTCGGCCATCGCCGCGAAGGACGCCTTCAGGCTGGCGAGGCCTTCGAGCGTGGTCTGCGGGCGGGGGAATTCCTCGTGGTCGAGGGCGAGGGTTCCGTCGTCGTGATAGACCGGGATCAAGCTCTTGTTGAAATGACCGCCGGCGATGGCCGCCGCGGCGCGCTGCTGGCTGACCAGGGCGAGCGCGTCGAGGTCTTCGCGCGAAATACCTTCCAGGGTGGCGATGGCGTCGGCGCAGACGCCCTGGTTGACCTGCGGGTGCAGGGCGCGCAGGTGCAGATTGCCTTGGTCCATGGTCGGCAGCTTGTCGCTAGCCCCGGCGCGGCGGCCGGCCAGCGACATCATCTCCGTGCCGCCTGCGATCACCAGGTCTTCCATGCCGGACATGATCGAGGCCGCCGCCATGTTCACCGCCGTGATGCCCGAGCCGCAGAAGCGGTCCAGCGTGACCCCGCTGGTGCGGACGTCGAAGCCGGCGTCGAGCGCCGACATGCGGCCGAGGTCGCCGCTTTGGGGGCCGACCTGCGAGCTGGTGCCCCAGATCACGTCGTCCACCTGGGCGGTGTCGATGCCGTTGCGTTCAACCAGGGCTTTGAGCACCGTCGAACCCAGGCGCTGCGGATGGATTTCCGCTAGCGCGCCCTTGCCGACCTTGCCGATGCCGCGCGGGGTCCGGACGGCGTCGATGATGAATGCGTCGGTCATATCAATGTTTCTCCAAATCTGGTCATGGATTTCTATCGATCTATTTAGGTATTAATTCTCAAGGGTTTAAGCCTACCGAGGCGCCATTCGGATCGCGCCGTCAAGCCGCACGTCCTCGCCGTTGAAATAGCCGCAGGTGATCATGGTGTGAGCCAGCTGGGCGTATTCCTCAACTTGGCCCAGGCGCTTGGGGAAGGGCACGGAGGCGGCCAGCGCGGCCTTTACATGCTCAGGCGCGCGCCCCAGCAACGGCGTGTCGAAGATGCCGGGCAGGATGGTGTTGATGCGAATGCCTTCCGACGACAGGTCGCGCGCCACCGTCAGGGTCATGCCGACGATGCCGGCCTTGGAGGCGGTGTAGGCCACCTGGCCGATTTGCCCGTCCTCGGCCGCGACCGAGGCGGTGTTGACGATGGCGCCGCGGTCCCCGTCCTCCTGCGGATCGAGCGTCAGCATTCCGGCCGCGCTCTTGGTGATGCAGCGGAAGGTGCCGATCAGGTTGACCTGGATGATGCGTTCGAAATTCTCCAGCGGGTATTCCTTGATCTCGCCGGTCTGCTTGTCGCGCGACACCGTCTTGGACGAGCCGCCGATACCTGCGCAATTGACGAGAATCCGTTCCTGGCCGATGGCCGCCCGGGCCTTGGCGAAGGCGGCGTCGACCTCGGGCGAGGACGTCACGTTGACCTTGCAGTAGACGCCGCCAAGCTCGGCGGCCAAGGCTTCGCCGCGCTCGGCGTCCAGGTCGAAGAGCGCGACTTTCACGCCGTGCGCGGCCAGCATCCGCGCTGTCGCCGCGCCCAGGCCCGAGGCGCCGCCGGTGACGACGGCGGAGACGGTAGGATCAAGCTTCAACGGTCAATTTTCCTTCTAGTTCAGGTCGTTCATTGCGCCCCGGAGGACATTCCGGATGATCATAGGCCTGTTGCCGCTACGTCAGACGAGCCTATTTGTCGATGCCGCCGGGCGACGGACGCGCCGAAGGCGCGGGCCCCGCGTGACACGGATGGAGCAGGTTGGGCTAGGCTTTGATGGCGCACGGCCTATGCTGGGGATCTGGCCATGGCTTCATCGATCCCCGATTCCGAACCGTCGACACGTAGACCCTCCGCGCTGGATCCCCTGCGGCATCCGGTCTTCCGTGCCGTATGGCTCGCCAGCCTGGCGTCCAACCTCGGGGGGCTGATCCAGTCGGTCGGCGCCTCGTGGATGATGATGTCGATGGCGAAGTCGGCGGATATGGTGGCGCTGGTGTCGGCCTCCACCACGCTGCCGATCATGCTGCTGTCCCTGGCGGCGGGCGCGATCGCCGACAACCTCGATCGCCGGCTGGTGATGATCGCCGCCCAGTTCTTCATGCTGGTTGTGTCGGTGCTGCTCTCGATCTGCGCCTGGGCGGGGCTGCTCAGCCCGTGGCTGTTGTTGCTGTTCACCTTCCTGATCGGGTGTGGCGCGGCGTTCAACAGCCCGGCCTGGCAAGCCTCCGTCGGCGAGATGGTGCCGCGCAACGACCTGCCGCACGCCATCACCCTCAACGGCATGAGCTTCAACCTGGCGCGCAGCGTCGGCCCTGCGATCGGCGGCCTGATCGTCGCCGCGGCCGGAGCGGCGACGGCCTTCGCCATCAACGCCGTCAGCTATGTCGCCCTGCTGGTGGTGCTGGCGCGCTGGAAGCCCGAACGGGCGGCGCGCGCATTGCCGCCCGAACGGCTGATGGTGGCGATGTCGGCCGGCGTCCGCTACGTCGCGATGTCCCCCAACATCTGCGCGGTCCTGCTGCGCGGAGCGACCTTCGGCCTGGCCGCCGGCGCGATCCCGGCGCTCACGCCGCTGGTGGCTCGCGACCTGATCGGCGGCGGCCCCTCGATCTACGGCCTCCTGCTCGGCGCTTTCGGGATCGGGGGGGTGATGGGTGCTTTCTCCAGCCGGCGGCTACGCGGCGCGCTGTCCACCGAGACGCTGGTGCGCGGGGCGTCCATCGGCTTGGGTTTCGCCGCGGCGGTCTGCGGCCTCAGCCCATGGCTGGCGCTGACCTTTCCCGTGATAATGATCGCCGGCGGATGCTGGGTGCTGGCGTTGTCGACGCTGAACGTGACCGTGCAGATGTCGGCGCCGCGATGGGTCGTGGCGCGGGCGCTGGCGCTCTACCAGATGGCGACCTTCGGCGGACTGGCGCTGGGCAGTTGGGCCTGGGGCCTTGTCGCCGAGGGACACGGCGTGGGCCTTGCGCTCTGCGCGTCGGGGGCGATGCATGCGGTGTGCGCGCTCATTGGCCTGCGCTTCCCCCTGCCCCAGATCGAGGATCTCAACCTCGACCCGATCAACCAATGGAAGGAGCCGCAGGTCGCGGTGCCGATCGAGCCGCTCAGCGGCCCGGTGGTGATCACCCTGGAATATCGCATCCGCCCCGAGGATATCCTCGAGTTCCTGACCGTCATGTCGGAGCGCCGTCGCATCCGCCGTCGTGACGGCGCCCGCCACTGGACCCTGCTGCGCGACCTCTCCGACCCCGAGGTCTGGGTGGAGCGCTATCACACGCCCACCTGGGTCGAGTACGTGCGGCACAATCGTCGTATCACCCAGGCCGACGCCGTCGTCGGCGCCCGCATCCACAGCCTGCACCAGGGCGACGGGCCTCCGAAAGTTCATCGGATGATCGAACGCCAGACAGGCTCTTTGCCGTCCGGCTCGGTGCTGCGGCCCCGCGAAATAAGCGAGCCCCTGGTCGACCCGGCCCAATCCTGAGCGCCGAGCGGTCGTCCAGGGCGCGCCTTCACCGACTTCGAGACCAGCCTTTGTTCGCCACGCGACGGGTCAGGGCCGGGTCCGAAACACCCGCGCGCAGAGCGCCGCCGCCGCCGCGTGAAGCTCGGCGACGAGGGCGGGATCGGCCGGCGGCGCGACATTGGAAAACCGCGACGCCGAGATGGCCGCCACCACCTGGCCGTCGGCGTCGCGCACCGGCACGGCGACGCAATAGAGGTTGTCCGCCACTTCGGCGTCATCGACGCCGTAGCCTCTGGCGCGGGTCTGGGCCAGCGCCTCGCGCAGCCGCGCCGGGTCGATGACGGTGTTGGCGGTCAGGGCGACGAACGGGCCGCCGTCGACATAGGCCGCCTGGGCCTCCGGCGGCAGGTGCGACAGCAGGACCTTCCCCACCGCCGAGCAATAGGCCTCCAGTTGCATGGCCTCCCGCGTGAACAGCGGCGTGCGCCCGCCCGGCGCCTTCAGCAGATAGGTCACCATCTCCGCCCGCAGGACGCCGAGGTGCGCCGTCAACCCGGTCCTGCGGGCGAGCTTGCGCAGCACCGGCCGGCCCGACCGGGTGAGGATGGCGTCCAGTTCCACGTCGCGCGCCATGCCGGCTAGGTCGCCGCCGGCGATGTAGCGGCCGCGTTCGGCGCGCGCCACCCAGCCCCGCCGCTCGAAGACCGCCATGAAACGGTGCGCGGTGGAAACGGGCAGGCCCTGCTCGCTCGCCAGCGCCGCCAGCGGCGTGCGCCCGTCGTCGCGCACCACGCGTTCCAGCAGCGACAAGGCGCGATCCAGCGCCTGGGCGCCTGTCGGGGGATCTTCCATTCTCTCATCATATGGGAAAATGGCAGGCGAAGAAATTGGCCTGTTCGAGCGGGCGGGATATGTCTTCTCCCTGTGGAGCGCAGTGGCCGTGCGCGGGAGACAGCCTATGACGAGCGATGGACACCGGCAGACCGCGCAGCGCCTCCGCGAGGCCTACGCCGCCGGCGCCATCGCGCCGCTGCGGGAGATCCTGGAGCCCACCGACGGCGACGGCGCCTATGCGATCCAGTCGATCAACACGCGCTTCTGGCAGACGGCGGGCCGCAAGATCGCCGGCCGCAAGATCGGGCTGACCGCCAAGGCGGTGCAGGCCCAGCTGGGCGTCGATCGCCCCGACTACGGCGTGCTCTTCGCCGACATGGCCATTCCCGACGGCGGGGT